>Ga0080004_1113228_pt1 | contig 74733 bp, 67 predicted proteins | sample WasSprMetagenome_FD_69207 | JGI IMG/M metagenome (GOLD analysis project Ga0080004, IMG submission 69207) | Sulfidic aquatic microbial communities from Washburn Spring, Yellowstone National Park, USA - WS (SPADES assembly) (version 2) | ecosystem: Environmental > Aquatic > Thermal springs > Hot...
TACAGAAAGAAAAGAAGTCCCTAGTAGCATATAATCCATCTCCAACCATAAAATCTACAAAACTTCTACCATATGTCTGTAAGAATCTCTGAAGTAACCTTTGGCTTGCAGGTAACTCTTTCCCCTTACTCTCGAAAGGTTCTATATCTATTGGCATATCAACTTCCCCTGCTATTGAGATTACACTAGCTAGTAACCTCCCAAAGCTAGTGCCATCTATTATTCCTATCTTTACTCTGCCTACTTTGGGTAACTCTATCTTACCTTTTCCGAGACGGATGACATTTAAACAGATGGTCTTAAGAATTATTCTTAGTGGTTTCAACCACATAAGCCTAAGGACTCTAGCAATGGTAGAGTCACTAGCTAGGAATAGGAACGGGACTTTCTCTTCTCTAAGTAGAATATCTAACTGAAGGAGGCTAGGTATTCCTAAGATTCCCATAATAAAAACATTGAAAAAGATATAGACACAGGGTATCCTAGGCTTCTTTCTATTATCCTCAAGACATTGGGCTAGGGATTCCATAAAGAAGTTCCTCTTACAAAACTCTATAAAATGTTTTATACTAACTTTTACAGGGTTTCATAATAAAATTATACCCCTTCTTGGAGGGAATAAAAATATATCCTCCAGAGGGGGTTAATTTTAATTGAGTAATTTCTGAGAAGATCCTTTCACTGATGGAGAAGGAGTGTGAAAAATGTTATAATTGAAATGACACGTGCGGAATGTGGGGTAATTATTCTAAAGAGACAATAAACAAATATTTAATTAATTTATCAACGAAGGATGTATCGAAAGTGGAAGGTTAGAGAGAACAACTGTTAGCTAGGAGGGTAAAAATAATGAGATATCTATATAATATCGGGATATGGATATTAATAATTATGACATTTCTATTTTCTCGCACTATGGTGGTAGCAGAGAGCGAAGAATCACAACCAGTAATTAAGGCAGTCTCCACCATTATAACTATAAACGGCAAGGACTATCCTATAAGCTATGTGAAAGTTCCTCTTAATAAGGTACGTATTAAGATTGGATTAGCTAAAGGAAGAGTTGGGCAAACAGAATCCTTAAAAGATATAGCTAAACGATATGGGGCGATTACCGCTATTAATGGCTGTTTCTTTGATGCCTATACTAGCAATATAATTAAAAATCCGCATCACACTATTATTACTGAGGGAAAAGTGGTACATAAAGGTAATGTAGGGACTGTGATCGGTTTTACTGAGGACAATCAGGTCTTTATGGAAAGACTTACGTTGAAGATAGAAGGAGGGCTTGATGGTAGCTTTAAATATCCTAACAACTGGTATGCATATTGGATTAACCGTTTTCCAGAAAGTGCTGATACAGTTACTATATTTACATCGTACTGGGGGAAATCTACAGGACTTAATGATGGAATTCAGATAGTAGTTTCTAATGGAAGAGTTGTTCGTATTGGACACAGTTCACAGAATATTCCAGAAGATGGGTATGTAATTTACTTCCGTGGAAAAGAGAAAAAATTAGCAGAACGATTTTGGGTTGGTCGTAGATGTGAATATCGAATTGTTAGAGAAGATGGGAGTAAGCTTGGTAAGTGGGAAAAAGTAAAGGAAGCTGTTGGGGCTGGTCCAAGACTATTAAAGGATGGGGATATTGTTGTTGACCCTATTAGTGAAGGCTTTAGTCATCCTAAAATTCTAAGTATGTCAGGCACAAGGAGTATGGTAGGCATAACAAAGAATGGAGAACTTATATTGGCAGTATCAAGTGGAACAGTAAGAGAAATGGCGTATGTAATGAAAGCACTTGGAGCATATCAAGCAATGAATCTCGATGGAGGAGCTTCTAGTGGATTATGGGTAAATGATAGCTATATTATAACTCCAGGGCGTGACCTAAGCAATGCCCTGTTAATTTTGAGAAGATAATTTAGCTTGCATATATAAAATAAGTATGATAAAATATCAAGTAATTTAGGGAGGTTATATGGTAAGTAAAATTAAAGATTTTAAGGTAGGAAAAGGAATTAAGCCTAAGCTCAGGGTGCTGGGTACCTTGTCTATTATAATTTTGGTAACCTTTTCTATTATTAGCAGTGCATTAACACAGATTCCTGTATCTCGGATAGAAAATCCTATAAAACCTATAGATGTACTAGTACTAATTGACCAGTCTGGTAGTATGAAGTTTACCGACCCAAAGGGGGAAAGAATCCAGGCAGTAAAATTCTTTATTGATTATCTAAAGGGCGACTATTCAAAGTCTATGAACCATAGAATAGGAGTTGTAAATTTCGGGGATAGGACTCCAGAAAACCCTGAAGATGAAATTATCCCTCTTACATATTTAGAACCTCAAAATGTCCAACAAATATTCTCTAGATTAAAAGTGATGAATTTAGGAGATACTAACTTTATTAATGCTCTTAAAAAAGCCAAAAAACAGTTCGAAGAAGCAAAGGAAAAGGGACAATCTAGACAACCTGTAGTCGTCATCTTTACTGATGGAGAACCTGATGATAAAAGACATTTATCTAAAGATGAGTATTTTCGAGAGATCGAACAATTCGTTAAGAATAATCTTAAAGACTGGTTATTATATGTAATAGCTATAGATATAAGTGATCAGTATTGGCCAAAAGATAAAAAATATTGGGATGAGATAGCACAAAAAACTTTTAAAATCTCTAAAGCGGATGAGGTTAATTTGAGCAAGCCATTTGCTCAAATCACTACAGATCTACTTAATTCAACCAAGATTGTTTGGAACCTAATTCCACCTGAAGGATTAAGTGTTGAAGTAGAACCATATATAGAGAATGTATTCTTTTCTTTCTATAAGGAGAATCCTAATGTGTCTATATCGATAACTGATCCTAATGGAAATAAAGTTGATGAGAAATACCGTTCCCATAAAGGAGAACTTACAGAGGTTTACTCTATTAACGAACCAGCTCCTGGGAAATATACCATTAAAATTGAAAAAGGGAGAGGGAAGGTAGAAGTTGGGAAATCTGTTATCCCTGTAAGGGTAATGCTTATACGCCCTAAAGAAGAGCATCCTCAAGGAGAGCCGTTCTATGTCAGGGCAAGTTTTCTAAAAAGGGATGGTACCCAAATAAAAGAAAATCCTAATTATCCCCTCTATCTTGGATGTACCATACTTACCCCTGATGGAAAGTCTAACTATGTAGATTTTTTAGAAACTTCTGAGAGAGGCATATACGAAGGAAAGAAGGTATTACCAAGTGATATAGCTGGGAAATATACCTTTCAGCTTATAATGAAAGGTGGAGATATAGTGGTCTCCGAAAATAGATTTCTCATTACTGTAAAGCCTATGCCTTATCTACAACTTATCTCACCTAAAATTGATAATAATCTACCGTTAAGGAAGGATATTATAGTAAGTGTTCAGCTACTTATGAATAAAATACCTCTAGATCCTACTCAGGAATTTTCTAATCCACCTAACTCATTAGTATGGGCGACATTAAAGAGTGAAGAGGATACATTCAGTATTTCTCGGAGGCTTGAATTAACCAACAAGACTAAAGGAACATTCTCGGTAGATATGGGTAGAGTAAAAAGAGAGGGCAGATATACCCTTCAGTTTTATCTTTCTGGAAATAGAAAGGCTGGCACAGTTTATAGATATGACAGTAGAGAAATACTATTAACCGTAAAGAAGACCCGGATAGAGATCTTAATCTTTTATGCAATAATTGCTATCATTATCTTCATTGCTATTATTGTTATTCAATGGATAGTATTTCTTATCTGGAGAATTACAAGGAAACAGCTCAGAGGTCAGATTAATATCTATAGGGAAGAGACCAATGGACGAAGAAGCCAGATAAATAATATTCTTCTCTCAGGGAAAAAGTATTATGTCTTTAAACCTGATAAGTCTTATTCTAATTTGATCTGTATCTTTGGTGGAAATAGAGGGGCACTGCTCGTAGAAGCCAATAGCTTTATATACTATTTATTCCCTATAATTTTAATGGTTGGAAATAAAAGGCTTTTAACTAGCGGAACTGAATTTAAACTAAGGGGTAATTTTTATGTAAAATTTATATAAGTCTTCAGGAGGGAGAAAATGGCAGGTTTAAATTTAGTGATTGGTTTAGGGGGAACAGGAAAGGGTGTTTTGAATTGGCTCAAGAGAGCTCTAATAGATGAGTATGGAAGTGTGGAGAGAGCAAGGACAGTTATCCTAAATATAGATACTGCAGTCGAAGACCAATACAGATTAGATGATGGATTTATGATAGATACTGCAACTAATGAGTTTTTACAACTTAAGACTTCTCCTAGAGAAGCATTTAGAAAGATAAGAGGAGGGGGAAAGTTTCCATTTATAGATGAGTGGCTTACCAAAGAAGATGCTGAAAATACACCAGATAACACCTTAGACCCAACTCAAGGAATTGGATATAACAGAGTCTCAGCTAGAGCTATATTATTTCTAGAAGCTACCAGGATAAACGATATGCTTAATAGATGTATAAATACTCTTAGAAGTTTTGAATCTACTGGAGAGCAGAATGATTTTAATGTATTTATTGTAGGATCTCAGGCAGGAGGAACAGGTTCTGGTACTTTCATAGATATAGCCCAGATGGTAATCAATATTTTTAATACTTCGCAATTAAGGGATAGGACAAATCTAATTGGATTAATAGCCCTTCCAAACAGTTTTGCAGATGTATTCACAGATAATAATGAGATTATTTTTAGAGATGCCCGTTCTTTTGCTTTCTCCAGAGAACTCTTAAGAGCTATGTATGGCGACTATATGCCAATTCATATAAAATACACTGATACTGTGGAGATAGAGAATACGACTCTATTTGATTTTTGTTTTCTGATAGATGGTGCAGGTAGAAACATAAATCTAGGGTCCTCTCCACCTGTATATGGGGTCTGCCCTCTTATTGCAGATTTAATACTTCTCTTTATAAAAGAGGAGGGAAGACTTTTGGCTAATCTAAGAGGAGATAGAGGTGCGGGTAGAGGAGAAAGCAAATTCTCTTCCTTTGGCTTAGGAAGTTTTATATACCCATACAAAGACATAGCGAGAAGTTTTGCCCTAAAGTTTACATACGACCTTTTAAAGCAACTTGTTACTCTACCTCCGGGTAGAAGAGGAGGGGAGACAGAAGCTGAAGATTTTCTAAAGAACTTTAATTTTACTTCTCTATTTTTAGACCTCAAGAATAAACAACCGCTGAGAATAGAACCTCCCACCAAAGAATACGCCCATTTCATAGCTATGAAAAATTCCTTCTTAATAGAAAAGGGAAGTGACCCTATCTTCCCCAGCAATTCAAGTGAACCTGTCTGGTGGTTAGAGAAAAGCGTTAGAAGAACTACAAGGTTTCTGAGGAAAGTTACCAATCAAAGTGTGATAGACAAATGTAAAAGAGATATTAATAGCTATCTTGGAGATAACTCGTCGCATAACCCTAATACTGTTTGGGGATGGGTTAACAATCAGATAGGAGAGTGTCAAAAGAAATATCTGGAATTATTAGCCAAAAGGATATACGATCTCTTCTTTGATGGTACAAAAGGAGATTTTAAGACGCTTGATACTGAACCATACCTACTAATGATAGGATACGAATTTTTAAAGAGTATAAAGGATTGGGGAGAGGCTTTTAATGAGGCTATAAAAGACGCACTAGATCACTATAATGACCCAAGAAATAATCCAGTGACACAACAGGAGGATGTTGTAAGGAAAAAAGAGGAAGAAATGCTTAAGAATCCTACTGGTAACGACCGTTATGCCCAGGAGGATTATATTAATGAAAGTCAAAAGTTACTAAATCTATATGTTTGGAGGATACTACTTCAGGGATTTGATATACTCTCTGAAAGAATTCTAAATATAACCAATAAATTTTGGAAGCGCTTTGGAGACCCTATGGAAGGCTGGAAAGGGTATTTAGATGGAATAATAAAACAGCTAGGAGATCAATATCAAAATTTCCTGGATGCTAGAAGGACTTTTAGCGAAAAGATTCCTACCAGAGAGTATTTTCCAAAGCCAAATAGTATAGCTGAGTTACAACTTTATAAAGATTACGTAACTGGAAAGGATTTGTTTAATTCTTTCCTAACTAAAATGTCTTGGGAATTTTTTATACCCGCAGATATGTCTGACTTAGATAGTTATCAGCTTTATCTCAGAATACCAAGTCCAAGCCAAGATGCTCTTATGCAACAGAATGTTATTAACCCATTTACAGGACAACCTGAGAGGATAAAGGTAGGAAACTTTTCATATGAAGACATCGAAAAGTTTGGAGAAAATGTCTTAGGAGGGTGGCTTAAAGAATTAGATATCTGGGACTTAATGGTTTACGAGTATCAGTACGAATGGAAGCCAGAAAGGGATGCTCAAGGAAAATCCAGCGATATCTCTGATTACATAAGAGATAAGGTGGATCGTTTAATGAATAAATCGGAAAATACACTATCTACAACTCCAAGGGTCACTGCCGATCAGTCTATAAAGCGCAGTTATGCCTTCTCTAATTTTCTTGAAATTCCCAATCCTCAAAATTTGAAGGGACGGATTTCTACTACCTTTTCGCAAGAGCTTGAGCGAAGGGGAAATATAGACAGTATCTCCTCAGAGCTCTTTAACAAGTATATCTTCTCTCTAAATCTAACACATATAATACCATTTAAGAATTGGGCATATCACGATACTGCTCTCAATAATTACATAACATATATGAAGAACAATAGGTTCCCGATTCATCTATTCAAAGAGACAAAAAATGCCTACTATATTGAAAAGCGTATAAGAGAAGATTTAGGAGATAATATAAAGTATCTTGATAGTAAAGTTGTATGCCTCCTGAAAGATCTAGATGTTCTGAGAACTTTTACCTTTGTGTATCTCCTTAAACTTTTACCTATGAGGCCTGAAGATAATACTAACCCAGCTTCTCCAATGCACTTTTACCTCAGTATAAAAAATCTGGGAATAACTCGAGAGATTGACCTTGGTAGGGTGGATGATATATATGAGGTTATCAAAAATGTAATCCAGAATGACGATGCACAAGAGGAGATAAAGAATATCTACAAAGACTATGTGAGCAAAAAAAATCCCAGGGATCTATTTGATGAGTGGCAGAAGCTCTATCAAAAGATTGATGCTCTAAATATCAGTAATGATTTAAAGTTAGTCTTCAAAGTGTTTGTTTATGAGGCTTTAGACTCTCTAAGTAAGGTGTTAAATCCATAGTAGAGGATTATGAGTTAAAGGATGAGTTGTATAGGTATAATAACTACTGTAGGGACATCATTAAAGGATAATTTTAGAGAATATTTAGAGAAAGAAGGTGATATCGGTCGTAAAGATGATGAGTTACTAACGTTTATCAATACTGGGAACTGTAAGTATGAAGAGTTTATAGAAAAAGAGTTTTTATGCCCTATTAAGTCCGGTAATAGGCTTGTATCTTTCCCTTCTGCTGAACTTCAGAGTTTGTACCTTTTCTTTAAGAGAAAAAAAGAAGAGAATAATACCTATAAGATATATTTACTCTATACCGAGGAGGAAGGGGAGGTCTGTGCAAACGCAATAATGAAAATTTTAGGTGAATTAAGCCAATACTTTGGAATTGTAGCCCCGATTACCTTGCAGAAATTTAACCTTGATATCGAAAACAACGAGGAATTTAAAAAAGGACTTTCAGACCTCTTTTCAAAGATAAAAGAAGCGATTAAAGAACTTAAAACTAACGGCTGTGACAAGATTTTTATAAATATTACTGGAGGATATAAAGGACTGATACCATTTCTCTCTCTGTATGGGTTCCTAGAAGAGGAAGTGGAAGGGATGATATATGCCTATGAAAGTAGTAAAGATATACTTAATATCCCTCCTCTTCCATTAGAGTGGAATTTGAGATACCTAGATGAATTTAGAATCCTTCTGAGTCTAGAAGATCTTGAAGAGGGGCAATATGAGATTCTTCCAGAAAAGATTAAGGATCTCTACGAAAAAAGGGATACAGGATATTCAAAGAGTGCTTTAGCCAAGATATTATCCGAAGAATATATAAAAAATCGTAGAAGAAGATTTGGGTATGGCGCCCCTCTATTAGGAAAAATAAGGAATGAGGATCTGAGGAAGAAATTAGAGGGGTATATTACCGGAAAATGGGAGCATTTATGGATTGGTGATCAAATCCCTGAGACCGTTGAACATTCCCGAGGTCACAGTCTTAGATTATTAGAGCTTGCCTATCAACTTCTGGAAATTGTTAATCTGAACCTCTCTGATTGTGAATTGTTTGCCCTTATATCCGCTATATGGTTACATGATATTGGGCATAGTGGTCTTGAATATAACTATAATGGTATCGATATACCAGTATGGATGTTTCCTTCTCTTGTAAGAGACTGGCATAATCTTTTATCTTACAATAGAATAAATGAAGAAAATTACCTAGAAGAAAAGACAACTTCAGATGTGATAGCTACTATTGCCAAATATCATAGAAATAAGATGCCTCTTACAGGGGATTGTCCCTGGAATGATAAAATCTTTCAGGATATAAAGGTAGAGCCATTATGTAAAGAGTTAAATGATAAATTAAATGATAAAGAACTAAAAATATATTCTTTTTATCCCCTAAAACCCGAAAGAGTACTTCTTATTACTGCTCTTTTGAGATTCATCGATGGATGTGATGTCCAGTCGGATAGAGTGGTAGATGAAGACTATCTTTATATGAGAGACAAAAGAACAATGGAGGAGATAGAAGTATATAAAAAGTCTCTTGAGACCTATAAAACAATGTTAGATTGTATAGATTCAGAATTATACCAAAAAGTATTTGAAGTGATACAGGAGTATGAAGAAGATTCTAAAAATAGAGGTTCTAATAATGACCATAAATATATATTATCTCTGGAAGAAAATGATCTTAAGTCATTAGAAGAAAAAATTTTACAGAAGGTTAAAGAAATTCTTATAAATAACAAAAATTGTGTAGAATTTCTGACCCCACTCAGTGTTGCTGATAAGATTATCTTCAAATTAAGACAGAGGTTTCATTTTCTAAAGCATAGCTATATAAAATTAGTATACATCATAAAGGAAGGAAATAATAACGGCTTAAAAGTAGTTCTTTTAATAGATCATAATAATCCTAATGAGTGTTTACTGAAGAAGATAGGTGAAGATATCTATAACGAGTATAAAAGTGTAAAAGAAGTGCTCAAGGAACATTTTAAAGTTGATGATATCTATTATACAACACCTGAAAAACTTGGGCTTAAAAAGATTTATCCGGAGGTTCAAAATGATCGAGAAAATTCGTGAAATTCTAAAATGTTCTCTTAAAGAGAAGGATGAAGAAATAGATGAAAAGATAAATAAGATTACTGAGGTGATCTTGGGTAAAGGAGAGTTACCTTTTAAGGAATTAAAAGATCTATGTAATATATTTACCGAACGACCTTTAGCGTTAATCAGTTTCGATGCAGACAGAATAAAGGAATATATATTCTCGTCGAGAAGATTAGCAGATATATGGGGAGCCAGCGAAATTATAAAAGAGTTATCAGAGTCTTCAAGGGATAGTCCCCTTTATAAAGGTATCCCGGAGCCTTTTGAGATAATATTTTCCGGAGGTGGAACTGGACTTTTGATTGCCCCAGCATCTAATGCGGAGATTATAAAGAAGAAGGTAGAGGAGAATTTCAAAGATTATACACTAACATCTTCCTGTTCTGTAGTATATGAAGTTTTTTATCCTTATGAACTAGTCTATGGGAGAGAATCTCCAAAAAATATCAACACTAAAATAATAGAAATATGTAACGGAGGAAATGGGACTATAAAATTGGGTAAAATAGTAGCTCATTTAGGCTCATTACTGAGGGGGGAAAAGGATAGAAAGCTTAGAGCTAATTTTAATTCTATAAGTGGTATATTCAAAAGGTGCGATGCCTGTGGTGTTGAAGTTGCCACAAAAAAAGTTGAAACCCCGGAAGGTCGGGAAGAATTTATATGCGATTCCTGTTTTAAAAAGAGGGAAAAATCCAAAGATAGGACTGGAAAGGCAAGAAGTCTAGAAGATATAGTAGGAAAAGGGAAAAGATACTTGGGCCTGGTCTATGGGGATATCAATAAGACAGGGAAGATATTAGAAGAGCTCTCAAAGATAGAGGAGTATAGAGATATCAGTGTAAAGATAGATAAAATAAGGGAAGGTGTGATAAGGGAAGTAGTGAAGGACCTGAAACTAGATGGAAGATATCAGGACCCTATTATAGGTGGAGATGATATCCTCCTCATAGTACCGGCAGATAAGACCCTAGAATGTGTGATTAAAATTACGGACTCATTTGAAGAATTAAAAAAATGCTTATCTTTAAATAGACTTTCTTTAAGTATTGGATTTGTAATAGTTCCTTCCCATTTCCCTATAAGTTTTGCGATGCGTTATGTGGAAGATGTCCTTAGAGAAGCTAAAAAGTTAAGTTACCGAACTGACGGGATGCCTTCCACTGTAGATTATATGGTTATAAAAGATTCTTCACCATTAAGTACCTCTATCGAGGACCTAAGAAAGAGAGAGTATATCTATAGTCTATCTAGGTATGGCGAGAAGATAAAACTTACCTGTAGACCATATCTATTTGAGGAATTTAAAGAAAAGACTTATAAAATGGTAAATGCTTTAAGATATATTCCTAATACACAATTACACATTATAGCAGATGCATTAAGAGATACCCCTAAAATTGCACATACAAATGTAGCATATCAGATTGTAAGAAACAAGTCTTACTGGGAGGAACTTTCCAAGGAGCTAATTGGAAATATTAATCTAGAAACGGTCTTAAATGAATATATTATTTGCTCTACAGGAAAGAATGCTTTGTATAAAACCTATTTTATAGATGCCCTAGAGCTTTATGAATTTCTAGAGGGAGGTTAAGGATGAAATTAAAGATAAAAGTAAAGACTAATCTTCTAATAGGAGGATATAACTCAAGCACCGTTGCTGATAAAGTTACTGCAAGGGATGAAAGAGGTCTACCCATTATACCTGCCTCAGCAATAAAGGGGGTTATAAGAGAGGAATTTGAGAGGATTGCAAGGGCAAAGGGGATTGATGTCTGTGATTCTTCTTCTCCAGAGACTATGCATAACTCAAACCCCTGTATAGCCTGCAAAGTATTTGGAGGAGTTACAGGAGAAGAAGGAAAGCTTAGATTCTCCGATGCGGTGATTAAAGATGAAAGGCTTGAGGAACTTTTTAAGAACAGAACAGGATATGCTATTAGAGACGGAGTTACTATATCCAGGAGGTTTAAGACGGCTTTAGAGAAAAGGTATTTCAATTTTGAAGCTACCTCTAACTTTATAGAGAATTTTTATCTAGAAGCTGAAGTGGTAGAATTAAAACCATTAGACGATGAAGAGAGAAAACTTTTCAAGCTAGCGGTGAGGAATATATATGGGATTGGAGGTTCTAAAAGTAGGGGCTATGGGATAGTGACTATAGAGCTAGAGGATGATACATCAGGACAAAAAGAAACATTTTCAGGTTCGGAGATAGAACTGAGAGATGGCGTATGTCTTATAAAACTAAAAGTTTTAGAGCCCTTGAGGGCTAGTAGCGAAAAACCCACTAGTTATTTTTATGATACTTATAGTTATATACCAGGGTCTGTTATCAGAGGAGCTTTTGCAAAACAACTAAAAGATAAAATTGATACTGTTCTTTTTAATAGAATATTCTTGGGAAAAAATGCTTTAATCTTTTCCAATCTATACCCCTGGTATGAAGAGGTGGATCAAGTTTTCCCTAAGCCCTTCCCTTTATCTATGATGAGCTGTAAGGCTTATCCAGGATTTAAGAGAAATATCGGAGGTGAGAAAGAAGAAACCTCTCATGGAGCTAAAGATATTCTCATCCCTTCCTTTATAATTGATAAAATAAGAGAAAAATCTAATGGTCTTATTTATCCGAACTGGATATGTCTAGAGGAAGATTGCGGAGAATCTCTTATACCGTACTTTAACGGATATTATACGGTTCCAGAGAATATAGATGAATATTCTATCAAATCTCCCCCTAAAAAATTTGTTACTAAGACTGCTCTAAGTCGGAGCCTAAGGACGGCAGTTGAAGGAGCTTTATATTCGTATGAGATTATAGAACCATTTGAGATCGAAGATGGAAAAGAAAAAGATCTCTATTTTTATGGTTACATATCAAACCTTACCGGAGAGACATTAGAGGAACTCAAAAAAATAAATATATTATATCTTGGAGGAGCTCGCTCGAGAGGTTTTGGAAAGGTGAAAGTTCAACTTTTTCCTTTATCTCCATTAGAACCCGAGAAATTACTATGTGACTTTAATGAAAGCTTAAGGAGTATAGGGGAACAGTTGATTTGTAATGTTAAAGATATACTAGACAATAACAGTATATATTTTTCTATCACCCTTATCTCCGATCTGATTCCTGGAGAATGGTCAGATAGTATAGAGGAAGTAATGTTAAAAGTTATCGGTTTTAATAATCTAAAATTGGAGAAGTGCTTTATCGATACCTGTATGGTTGGAGGATGGAACGATGCCTTAAAAATCAGCAAAGACCTGACTCCTGCTATCAGTATGGGGAGCTCCTTTGTCTTTTCCATCCCGAAAAGGGATAAAGATGAACTCCTTAAGTGGGTAAAAGAAAATCAATATAGAGGTCTGGGGGTCCGAAGAGAGGAAGGATTTGGGCACTTTCTCTTCTGTGCTCCTATCCATTATGGTAATTCTTTAATCAAAAGGAGGTAAATCTGATGAGTATCAGCGATATAAAATTATTAGAAAAGTTGGATAAAAAAAAGGAGTACCTGATAAAGGAGGCTGAAGACTTTACAAATAAGTATATGCATACTGGTCTTACACACAATCAAATAAACTTGATTCTCGGTATAGCCAACGAGGCAACTTCGATAAAAGAGGTGATAAACTTCTTAAGATATCAGATAGCAAGAGACGAAAAAAGCAGAAACTGGGGAAAAAAGAATATAGGAGAAAATCTTATAGAAAAATTAAAAGAGATATATGAAGAGCCAACAAGTGAAGGAGACTTAAAAGAACAGCAAAAGAATGAACTGGGGATGGAGATGGTAAGATATTTCTTAGGGTACTTCTCCAGAGAAAGTAGATACTGGGAGTTGAAAAATAAGAAGGAGGGGAAGGATGAGTCGGGAGACAGTAGATAAATTTATCTCAAGAGTAAAAATCACAGGTTCAATATCTGTAGAAACTGGACTTCGTATAGGAGTTGGGAAGGTTCCAGAAGTTTCATCTACTGATATGCCAGTAATAAAAGATATCTATGGACGCCCATTTATCCCCGGATCCTCATTCAAGGGGGTATTAAGGTCTAACATTGAGAGCCTAGCCCGGACGATTAATAATAAGCCTAACTTCTGGACCTGTGATATGATAGACGATGAAAATGAAGCTTGTGTTAAAAAAGAGGACCGAGATAAGATTTCTAAAGAAGAATGGAAAAACTATGTAAAAAATAAGAGTTGCACTGTTTGCTGGCTTTTTGGTTCTCCATGGGTTGCTTCAAGAGTTATTATTCCAGATATGATGGTGAAGGATTGGAAAGATGCATTTGTTACAGTGAGAGATAGTGTGGCAATATTGAGAGATACAGAGACAGCAAAACCAAAAAGCAAGTATGACTTTGAAGTTATTTCAAAGGGGACAGAGTTCTCATTAGAGATAATTCTAGAGAATCCAGAAGATTGGGAGATAGGTCTAATTTTATACGGATTAGATATGTTTAACAAAGGGTACGCATTTTTAGGTGGCAATGTATCAAGAGGATTGGGAAAAGTAAGTATTAATATAGAGAAGATAGAGAAAATTACTCTGGAGGAACTCCTTAATAATACACCTCAAACTGTAGATATAAAAAAGTTAAAGAAAGAATTTGAAGATTACTTGGGAGGGAAGAATGTTTAAGAAACTTTATAATCAGGTAAAATTAGATATTAAAATATCCCCAAACTCTCCTCTTCTTATAAAGTCAGGGGAAGAAGGACTTGATCCTACTCTACCCTCTATGCAGTTCGTAAGAACATACAATAAGTCCTGTGGAGAAACAGTTTATATTCCGGGGAGTAGTTTAAAGGGGGTTTTAAGAAGTTACGTAGAGAAGTTATTAAGAACAATAAGCAGTAAGGAATCTTTCTGCTGCGACATATTTAATGAAAACTCTACCTGCAGAAATGCAGAAAAAGATGACAGGAATATTCCAACCTGGGAGATATATAAGAGAAATTGCTATGCCTGTAAGTTATTTGGCTCTACTACGCTGGCAAGCAGGATAAAGGTCTCCGACCTCTATCCTGTAAACACAGAAGAGATTAAGACAGAAGTAAGAATGGGGGTAGCTATAAATAGAAAAAAAGGCTCTGTTGCGGTAGGACCTTTTGATATGGAGATGGTTGTCTCCGGCACATTCTCCGGGACAATTATTATAAAAAACTATCAGCTCTGGCAGTTGGCACTTATAGGGCAAGCTATTCTTGACATAGACAGCGGGTATCAGCAGATAGGATATGGAAAATCAAGAGGGTTAGGCTTTGTCTCCTGTAAAGTAGATAGTATTGAATTTGAATATTATAGTCCTATGTTTTCCTGTCTAGCTGACAATAATATAATTGGGATAGGTTGTATAGATGAGGAGAAAGAAAGATATAGGCTTTTAGAAAAAGACCTTCTTACTAGTGAAGTAAAACTTACTCCTACGGAATCTAACCCTATTAGAAGGGTCTATAAGTTAGAAGGGGCTGAAAATTCAGAAAAACTATTTAAGGGTATTTTAGAATCAGAAAGCTATAAAGAGTTGGTCTCGAAGGGGAAGTCTTACAATGAGGGGTAAGGTAATCAGACTTAAATCTTTTGAAGAAGCTCTAGAGTGTATAGAAAAAACCAAGGAAGGGATATTTCTTATAGGACACTGGTCTTCAGGATTACTGCTAAAAGATAAAGAAGAAGGGGTTGAACAAAGTCTAAAAGAGTATGAAGGAAATATTCCGTTCCTATTCTTTAATAAAGAATGTGGGATCATCTGGAATAATCATTTTGGATGGTGTCTAAAAGTTACCCAGGATAACGGAGACTTCGAAGTGGAAGAGAAAATGATGTATCTTAATACAGATACAGGCAAGTTTCCCGGGATGAAAGCTTTAATAAGTAAGAAATATACAAAAGCCTGTGTAGAACTTTTTAAGAAAAATGGTAAGGTTTATTTTATAAAGATTAAAGAGTTAATAGAAGGAGGGTAAAATGGGAGATGGTTATTACTGTATATGTCAGTTACCTTTAACAGTGAATGAAGATAAAACATCTAACCCTCATAACCAGTGGAAGAATCGCGGAAGAATAGTGCTTGGTATAAAAGCATCCACCCCTATATTTGTAGGCTCCGGTGAATTTGATGTAGAGAAAGGAAAACAATACCAATGTTTCTATAAAAAACTGGGAAAATTTATTATCCCTGGCTCTACTATTAAAGGGGTTATAAGAAGCTATGCCGAAGCCCTCTCATTCTCCTGTATTAATCATAATTGTGACTTTGATAAGTTATGCTATGCCTGTTCAATATTTGGGAGTAGAAATTACGCTAGTAGAGTCAGTATAACAGACTCTAGCGTCATAGATGGTGAAAGACAGATACTAAGTATAAAGGAAAGATATACTCCCAAAAATGAATGTATCGGGAGAAAATTCTATAAACATTCTACCTCGATAAGCCAAGGTAATGAATATGTAGAAGCTATGAAAGAGGGGGCAGAGGCTCAATTTACTATCTACTATAAAAATCTAGATTATTGGGAACTTGGTCTAATATTCCTAAGTCTAGGACTCTCTGAAAAATACCCTTTTTACCTGAAGTTAGGAGGGGGAAAGGCTCAAGGACTTGGAAGTATAGAGATAGTTCTAAGTGAAGAAGGGAAAAAGAAGGTACAGGCATATATTGAAAAATATTTAGAGAAGATAGAAAATGAAAGGAATAAGGATTTTAAAACTCTTTGTGATATCCTTAATAAATTTACTGAAGATTCTAAAATTTTAGAGGAAGGGAAATCAGTTGGAGATAAGAAAAGATAGGAAAGATGAATTGATTGATATGGCAGAAAATATAGCAAGTTGTATGAAGAAGGAGATGTTAAAGAAAAAAAGGGAAAGTGGCGGTTCTAACGAATTGAAGAGGGTATTGAATTACTCCTTAAGAGAAGATAAGAGTCTTTCTGACTTGAAGACACTGCTAAAATCTCCTCCACCAAGGTCCTCCGGAGGGATGAAGGATATATGGGGCATTATGAAAGATATTATTACCCCTTATATTGATAATAATCGTTATAGTAAGGATGAGTTCAATTACATATTAGGTTGGGCTACTAGAATTTTAAGATACAAAGAAAGTAAAGCAAAAACGGAAAAAAGAAAGCCAAATGGTAAGCCGAAACAAAAGAAGAGATAGAAATTTTCTGTGATATAATAGAAGCGTAAAATTTTTAAAACTATGCACCTTGACATAAGATATATAGGACTTTAGAATGGATTGCCAGAGGCCACTACTCCTATGCGGGTTTTCGGGCTCTCTTTGGAGTAAAATTTTGGTAAAATTGGGAGAATTTCTATTCGCAATAATTATGCCAAAAATAAGATTACGCAAACAGGGGTTACGAGGCTAGGTGTGGAGAGGGCTAAAATTGGTGGCGGTCTGAAAGATGCCCGGATTTATACGGGATTGAAACTACATTGTCTTTTTCCATTACAAGAAAGTCGCCTACCGTCTGAAAGATGCCCGGATTTATACGGGATTGAAACCGAGTAATGAACGTATTTTACCTCTTCCATTTTTTATGTCTGAAAGATGCCCGGATTTATACGGGATTGAAACTTTTTGTAATCACCAGAATATCTCCTACCACGATTCTTGTCTGAAAGATGCCCGGATTTATACGGGATTGAAACGAATTCCTCAACCATTTGCGCATTTAAAAAAAGATAAAGGTCTGAAAGATGCCCGGATTTATACGGGATTGAAACTTTTTTTGCGATTTTGCGTAGCTCACTTCTTTTGAGTCTGAAAGATGCCCGGATTTATACGGGATTGAAACATGACATCCGTCAAACCCTTTACTCTTTTCTTCAATAAGTCTGAAAGATGCCCGGATTTATACGGGATTGAAACTTCATTATTTCACCTCTTTTAGTCTGCTTTTTTCTACTGTCTGAAAGATGCCCGGATTTATACGGGATTGAAACGTGAAAAATGAGGGAAAGGTCGGCACGAAGACTATGACGTAGTCTGAAAGATGCCCGGATTTATACGGGATTGAAACTTTTTGCAAAACCTTTTCTACATCTATGTCTATTTCGTCTGAAAGATACGCGGATTTATACGGGATTGAAACGGACATCATCCCGGCCAATGCTTTGCGATTTTTCTTATGGCATGTCTGAAAGATGCCCGGATTTATACGGGATTGAAACTACAATAACAAAAATTGCAAATCGTTACCCTTTCCGTGTCTGAAAGATGTCCGGATTTATACGGGATTGAAACATACTAGCCCAAGGTGGAATAGATGTAAGAGAATAGGCTGAAAGATATCCGGATTTATACGGGATTGAAATCAAAAAACAAACCTCTCCTTCCGGCACCATGTCCGTGTCTGAAAGATACTCGGATTTATACGGGATTGAAACATTCTTGCTGAGTCATATCTACAAATCTTACTTTATTTTGTCTGAAAGATACCCGGATTTATACGGGATTGAAATGTATATGGTATAATATCTTAGGAGTGGAGTAATAAAGGAGGAAAACACTATTGAAAGATAAAGGTATAAAGATTAGAGAGAAAATAGAAAAAGAGCTTGAAACTTTAGATTTAGATGAACTTTCTATACTATATGAACAGATAAAATTAATTGCCAGGAAAAAATCCCATACTAGAAAATGTGCCTCTCATACAATAGAAGAGATCCAGAAAATGATGTCCTCTTCGAAAAGTAGCTGGACAGAGACGGTATATATTGATAGAGAAGAAAGACTGTGAAATATTTTTTAGATACCTCTTCTTTAGTGAAGATATATCATAAAGAACAGGGAAGTGAAATAGTTATTGATTTATATAAGAGCAGCGATGACCTTGTTATCTCAGAACTTTCAATACTAGAATTTACTTCTACAGCCTATAGAAAATTTAGAGAGAAAGAAATAGATGAGGAAGCTTTAGAGGCACTTTTAGAAAGATTCCAATTTGATACAGAAAATAGATATGAAGTTTTGATGTTTTCCTCTATCATAATAGAAGAAGCAATTCGGCTAATGCAAAGATATGGAAAAACAAAAATTCTAAGAAGTTTAGATAGTATTCAGCTTGCCTTTTTTGAAACTTACTGTGATAATAAGGATATTTTTGTCTGCTCAGATATAAAACTTTCTGAGATAGCAAAACTTGAGAATTATAAGTTATTAATGCCTTTGACATAATAATGGTTTATATTACAGCTAGACTTATAGCAGAAGAGGAAGACATTTCAAGAGAATATCTGAAGCGGATAATGGAGCCATTAGAGAAAGCCGGTCTTGATAAGGGACATAATGGGTACTATTGACTTATATAAAGTTATTAATTAAAATCTAGTTATTGAATAATTTGAGGAGGTGACAGGAGATGATTAGATTTAAAAGTTTTCTGGTCTGGGTAATCTTGTTAGTTTCATCAGTTTTTATGTTAAGTCCATCTCTCTATGCTCAAAAGGCAACTGTAACGATTCTCTGGAGGGATGATCCGGATGAAGTTCCAGTCCTGGACGAATTAATTGCCAATTTTAATAAGACCCATCCAAAGATCGAAGTCAAGGCTATCATAGTCCCCTATGAAGAGTATGATCCAAAACTTTTCTCTATGTGGGCAGCCGGTACTCCCCCAGATATCTTCTGGTGTGCTGCAGAGTCTGGATATGTAGACCATGCAATAAGGGATATGAATTTTACTCTAAATTCTTTCATAGAGAGAGATAAAAAATTGATAGACCTTAATGATTTTTATCCTGCAGCAATAGAGGGAGCTACTTTCAGGGGGGACATAAAGGGTTTGCCATTTGCCCAAGCTTATACAGCAGTCTTTTATAACGCCACCCTATTTGATAATGCAGGTCTAAAGTATCCCCCTACAAACTGGATAGACAAGACCTGGACCTGGAATAGAATGGTTGAGATAGCCAAGAAACTGACAAAGGATATAAATGGCGATGGGAGAATAGATCAGTATGGGCTTTTAGATACCAGAGACCTCTTTGAGATAGCCTGGGCATGGGGAGGAGATATGTTTGAGGCTGAGGTATATAAGGGCTATCCACCTAAAAAATTAGCCCTGGATAAAGCCCAAAACTATAATGCTTTGCTAAAAGCCCTTCAAGAAAGAGCTGATTTACTATACAAACACAAGGTAAGTCCAACTCCTGCTACTTTACAGGTCATAGAACAGATCGGTCCTCCTCTAAAGACTGGAAAGGTCGGTATGGTTATAAGTGGTGATTGGTCTATATGGGGAGCTATGCCTAAAAATTATAAGTGGGGTATTGCAGCAGTACCTTACAGCGTTCCAGATGTAAAAAAGGTCTGTCTATACACAGATCCCCTAGAGATAGCCAGGACATCAAAGAATATCAATGAAGCATGGGAATTCGTCAAATACCTAGCAAGTCCTTTCTCTCAGAAGATTCTTATGGAAAAGACCAGTCGTATATCATCCAGACGATCATTAAGGAGCAACTACATAGAGAAGATAAGTTCTTTTCTGGTAAATAGCAAGAAGGAATTGGAAGAGGTATTAAGTGGAGCATTCAAGTATTGCCAGGAAGATGCGGAACATACGGTCTTTGGCTTCTATCAACTGCAGTCTGTATGGACATCTGAGACCGATCCTTTATGGCTTGGTAAGAAACAGCCTAAAGAAGTATTAGATACTCTGATCCAGAAAGTAAACCAGACTATAACAGAAAATCTTAAGAAGATGTCTAAGTAAGAAAGAATAGATAAGGGCTGGTGATATACCAGCCCTTATCTACATAGTCTGTGAGGAAGAATATGAAGACTAGTATGAGCTCTATAGCAAAAAGGGAAGAAAGGTATTTCTATATCTTTATTTCACCCTGGATAATAGGGTTTTTGATCTTTATAGCAGGTCCAATTATAGCCTCCTTATATTTTAGTTTCTGTAATTATGATGTTGTAACACCACCTGTCTGGATAGGTTTCCAGAATTATAAAAAGCTGTTTTTTGATCCTTTATTTTGGCAGGCATTAAAGGTAACTTCTTACTATTCTTTACTCAGTGTCCCTCTAGGTATAATACTTTCTCTGGTCATAGCTATACTCCTAAATCAGAAGATAAGAGGCCTGGTCTGGTTCAGAACTATATATTATATACCTTCTGTAATCTCTGGGGTCGCAGTATCGCTTTTGTGGATGTGGATCTTTAATCCTGAATTTGGGATACTTAATTTTCTACTCTGGAAGCTATTTCGCATTCATGGACCAGCCTGGCTTATGAGTGAAGAATGGGTAATACCTGCCCTTATTATTATGAGTTTCTGGGGCATAGGAGGAGATATTGTAATATATCTAGCTGGTCTTCAGGGAATCCCTACAGAACTCTACGAAGCGGCAGAGATAGATGGAGCAAATTCATGGAAGAAATTCTTAAACATAACAATCCCAATGATGAGTCCTATCCTGCTTTTCACCCTTGTAATGGGAATAATAGGGTCTTTTCAGGTATTTACTCAGGCGTATGTGATGACCAGAGGAGGGCCACATTATGCTTCCCTATTTTATGTACTATATATCTATCAAAACGCTTTTCAATTCTTTAATATGGGATATGCATCAGCACTATCATGGATCCTGTTTATAATAATACTTCTATTGACATTACTTATCTTCAAATCTTCTCCCCTCTGGGTTTACTATGAAAGCACCAGAGAAAGGTGAGTGATAGATATGTCGGTTAGCAGGAGAAAGAATGAGATTTTAATAAAGGTTATAGTATACGTACTTCTTGTAATATCTAGTATTATTATACTGATTCCAATATTCTGGATGCTTTCGACCGCTTTAAAGGAAGATTCAGAGGTTTATCTATTTCCACCCGAATGGATTCCCAAGAGGATATATCCAAACAACTTTATTAGAGCCCTCACATTTTTACCCTTTGGCAGGTATTTTATAAATACCAGTGTTATAACTTTTCTATCAGTAATTGGACAACTGATCTCCTCTTCTCTTGTGGCTTTCGGATTTGCAAGGCTCAAAGCTAGGGGCAAAGGCCTACTCTTTATGCTGGTCTTATCTACTATGATGATACCATCCCAGATAACAATGATACCCATCTTTGTACTCTTCAAGTTATTAAATTGGGTAGATTCTTTTAAACCACTTATAATTCCAAACTTTTTCGGCGGGGCATTCTTTATATTTCTACTGCGTCAATTTTATATGACAATTCCTATAGAACTAGATGATGCAGCTAAAATAGACGGATGCAGTTACTTTGGGATTTATACCAGGATAATCCTTCCATTGACAAAGCCAGCTTTAGCTACTGTAGCTATATTTACCTTTATGTGGAACTGGAATGACTTTATGGGTCCGCTAATCTATTTAAATAGTAGAGAAAAATTAACGCTAAGCCTGGCATTAAGCAGATTTACAGGTATGTACGGAATGACTGCCTGGAACTTATTAATGGCAGCCTCTATAGTAGTTGCCTTACCGTGCTTTATTCTGTTTTTCTTTGCTCAGAAGTACTTCATCCAGGGAATAGTAATAACAGGGCTAAAGGGTTAGTTTAACTCTCCGTTTGTCTTTACAGGAAGAGTTACCTAAGGTATAATATTTTTGAGATTGTAGCGTGGGGTCCATAGATAAATTTCAGGATCCAGATTTTATAATATTAAAATTAATTTGTAGCTATCCTATAAGGGTTGAGTCTGCTGATCCATTATATCTATTTACCTGTAGTTATCCTATGAGGGACCGAAATTCTTTCAGTGTCTCTTTCCTGTCTGGTTATATGAATCCGTTTTTAGCTATCCTATGAGGGATTGAAACTTGGAGGAGGGATAAAATTGGATGATAAGAAAATTCTTTTATCGGCTCTATTACATGACTTTGGAAAGGTCCTAGAAAGAACTAAAGAATACCAGATGAGAGAACTCCCTCACGATTTAAAAGTTACTGATACTTATGCGCATCCTAAATATTCTGCCTTCTTCATCAGGGTCTTAAGAGAAAACAGAGAGAATCTCTCAGACTTTCTGAAAGAAAATCTGACAGAAGAGGTTGAAGAGTTAGTATTAACACACCATAATCCTACTAATGACTATGGCCTTATAATTCAGATAGCTGACTGGCTGGCTTCTTCAGAAAGAGAGGAATCGGAGAAGGAAAAGGATTACTATATCAATACACCACTCTCAGCTCCCTTTAAAAGGGTCGATGAAACCGCAGAAGAACTAAGTTATCCTTTGAGTAATCTGAGTAACATAGTTCCCAAAAAGAGAGAAGAGATACATATTGATAAAAATGCATACTCTACTCTTTTGAATCCATTTCTAAGCAAATTTTCTAAAGTCAATGATATTGAACAGCTACTAACATTATATGAGTTCTACCTCTCTCAGGTACCGGCACAGACAACAGGATATCTACCAGACATCTCCATTTACGATCATTCAAGGATAACTTCTGCACTGGCTCACATCCTCTATAGAGATTATATTGAAGGATTAATAAGTAAAGACGACCTAAAAAAGATCAGAGACGGATTGAGAACTAAAAGTAAATCTGAAGATATGTTCAAAAAGCCTCTGTTTACCCTTATCTCAGGAGACCTCTCTGGAATTCAAAACTTCCTATTCAATGTATCATCAGAAAAAGCAGGAAGAATGTTAAAGGGCAAGTCTGTCTTCTTAGACCTTCTCACCAGATATTCGGCTAAGTATATACTGGAAAATACGGGATTTACAAGAGTAAACACCATATATCTTGGTGGAGGAAATTTTGATCTCCTGATCTCCTATACCTCGGACAAGAAGTTAGAAGATCTAAGGGCATATGTAATTGAAAACCTCTGGAAACTCTTAGGTGAAGATATATATCTAGGAATTGAGTGGATCCATCTAAGTATTGACGATCTCTTCCAATTTATAGATAAAAGGGATGAAATATCTTACAGGCTGGAAAAGAGAAAGAAGAGAAGGTTCAGTGAGTTGAAGAATTTCTATGAACTTATCCTGCAGGCTAAAGGGGAGGAGATTGGAGAGGGAGAGTACTGTACGATCTGCGGAAAGAAAAAGACCAGGGATGCAAGTGTTCAGGAAAGATGGTGTAAGGTATGCGAATCTTTTGTAGAGCTAGCAGATAAAGAACTGGAGGAAGCCAGATACCTTATCGAAGAAAAGACAGATCTAAACAAAGATCCAGAGACGGTTAAAGAATTCTTCGAAAAACTCGGTTACAGTTTAACATTCTCCAGAGAGCCATTTTACACAAAAGAGAGCAAAATATATCAATTAGAAGAAGTTGCCATAGATGACAGATTTATCCCCTATGGATTTTTACTTAGCAGTTTCAACATAGTAGAGAGTGATTTTGAGAGGATCGCTGAGAAGAATATAGTGAATGGTTTTGGGGATAAAAGACTCGCCTATCTTAAAATGGACGCTGATAATATGGGTATGATATTCAGAAAATTATCAGAGAAAGAAAAGGAACGTGTATCAAAGGAAGGAGAAAGAAGTTTATCTCTTACAAGATACGGAGTATTAAGTAGAAGGGTCGAGTTATTCTTTGGGAAAGAGATACTTGAACTTATAAAAGGAGACAAAGAAATCTACCCCGTATTTATAGGTGGTGATGACCTGTTTCTGATTGGTACATATGAGAGATTAAACGGTTTAGTCTCAGAGATCAGGAATAAATATAGGGAGTACACTGGGTCTAAGGATGTCTTTACCATTTCAGCCGGGATATATTACCTGCCACATAACTTCCCATTGATCAGAGGGGCTCGACTTGTAGAAGAAGCCCTGGAAAAAGCCAAAAGTTTCAGATATCCAGGGGAAGAAAAGGCACAGAAGGATAAAATCTGCGTAGAAGAAGAGATACTTTCTTACAGAGAGTTTCAGGAGGCGCTTGATATTGGTGAAGAGCTCAGTAGAATGATTCTAAAGTCAAATACAGAGGGGGGAACATCAAGAGCTGTAATCTCTAAGATTGAAAGATCCATAAGAGGATTTTCTCCCCTTTTAGAATCAAGCCTAAAGGGCAAGATCAGTCCTCCAGCTGTATGGAGGTTTATGTATTTTTTGAGAGATCAGAAAGAGATAGCAGAGAGACTTGCTCAGATTATGCTAAATAATCTTCTGTATAGAGGGGAAAAGATACGGAATCCAAGATTAATACTTGTTGCTACTAGAATAGCAAGAATGAAGACAAGGAGAAGGGAGGCATAAAGAATGAATGAGAATCTACCAAACAGAGGATTCAGAGGTCAGCCAAGGCCTCAAGGTCAGAGGGGAGGTTTTAGTGAGGAAGAACTGAGAAATGAAATAAGGAAAAAGTTAGGGGATAATTATGTAGAAAGTATACTGAACTTTACAAATCTGGAATCTGAAGAATTCATAAAGATGATCAATAACATCAAAAGCTTTATAAGAGAGCTAACCCAGGATAGAGATATAACATCAACCAAGATGAGAAAGATCTATGAACTTATCAAGAAGTCAAACAGCCTGAACCAGTTACTCCTTCAGATTCCATACCTCGCTTATATGGTTGGAAGGGAGACCTCTGCAAGATCAAAGAATGAGTTAGGAAAGATATACATCATATTTAAGGACGTAATAGAAAAGGCGAAGGACGATAAGCATATATACAATATAAAGAAATTTGCAGAGGCTCTTGTAGCATATCAAAAATACTATGAAAAGGAGAGCTAAGGAGGGAAGACTATGGAAAAGTTCATCGGTAAACTGTTCATTGAGGGTGAGATAGTCCTTCTTACAGGGCTCCATATAGGCGGTTCAAAAGAGTCAGGAGAGATTGGAGGTCTGGATAATCCTGTAATCAAAACAGTTAAAGGAATTCCTTATATACCTGGGTCTTCTCTAAAGGGAAAGGTCAGATGTCTTCTGGAGAGAAAATATGGATTTCAACCTGAGAGAAATTCAGGGGACCCCTGTGGATGCGGAAGATGTGATATATGTCTACTGTTTGGCGCTCACTCTGCAGACAATAAAACTGTCTCGCGCCTTATAATAAGGGACTCATATCTGGATGAGGATCATTTCATAAAAGAAGTCCTTAAGGGTAATATTGAAGACATTACATATACAGAAGAAAAGACAGAGAATATTATAGACAGGATTAGAGGTAAGGCAAATCCAAGAATTATGGAGAGGGTACCTGCCGGAGCCAGATTTAGATTTTTAAGCAGTATAAGTTTTTATGAGAATGACAATATAGAATCGCTTATAAAGTCATTTATAGAAGGTCTGAGGCTTCTTGAGGATGAATATCTCGGAGGCAGTGGAACAAGAGGATACGGACATATAAGATTTGACAACCTGGCGTTTTATGTGAAAAATATAGAGAGCTATATAAAGGACAATAGGAAGGCTCTAATAGAAACAGAAGCCAGAGACCTCAGCGGAATAGATATCACAAAACTATCTCAAGCGGTAGTTAATAACCTAAAGGTGAACAAGAAATGAAGGTAGAGGTCATTAAGCTCTTTAAAGATGGTCCTATTCTGTTACATATAGGGTTAAGAAGGATGGATAGGACTTCCAATATCATCCATTCAGATACTCTTTTCTCTACCCTGAGTGATGTACTTATAAAGCTATTGGGGGAAGAAAGTTTTGATATCTTTGAAAAGAAGATACTTCTATCTTCGGTCTTTCCCGGACTGAGAGGAACCTCTAGGGATATTCTGTTCCTTCCAATGCCAGAAATCCCTTTTAATCTAAAAGAATTTACAGAGCATAAAAAGTACAAAAAGATACAATGGATATCACTGGAGGCATTCAAAGAACTCGTAAAAGGCTTCGATAGAGAAGATAGAGCAATAAGTTCACTTTCACCAGAAAGGTTTGCATTTTTGAATCCAAAGACTCTGGTTACAGGGTCAGAATTTGAAGAGATGGGAGAGGAAGTTAATTTTATTGATACTTTACTGGAACCAAAGGTCTCTCTATCTAGAGAATCTCAGGAGTCTAACCTTTACTTTCAGGAAAACCTGGAGCTTTACCCGATAAAAACATCTCAGAATAAAGAACTGGTTCCATTTTTATACTTCCTGAAAGCAAAAGACGACGAATTAAAGAGTATATTTATTCCGGTATTGAATCTATTTATAGAAGAAGGGATTGGTGGAGAAAAAACTACCGGTAAGGGCATATTTGACTTCTATCAAACAGAAGAGATGGATATACCAGATAGGGGAGACTTTGAGGTCACACTCTCGCTAACTTTACCCAAAAGGGAAGAGGTAGATAATCTGATTTATTATCAGCTAGTCAAGAGAGATGGTTTTATCTATTATCAGAGAGCCACCGGACTCAGAAAGAAGACTCACTTTAAGATAAGAGAGGGGGCACTGGTAAAATCTCCTTATCTCGGAGAGAACATAGATGTGTCTCCCAGAAAAGATATGAGGGTGATATCTTATGGGAAATCCATTGGTTTTAAATTTTCATAAGGAAGGGGATAAGATATGAAGATCAAAATAAGTACCATAACCCCTACTTTGATAAGGAGCGGAGAAGAGATATCCAATGTCGCTGAATGTGTTGTTGACTCTAAGAATAGAGAGTTGAAGATTATCGATAAGGCAAAACTGATAGATGTAATCGAAAGCCAGTTTCAGAACCCCAAAACAGCGATAAACGAATTCTCTTCGCTTATAGTCAGCGATAATAAGACCATAGCTGACTTCTTAAGGATAAGAAAGATCGACATAAATCAGGTAACAAGATATTCTATAAAGATAAGGGGTGATATAGACGAGAGAAGACGAAGAAATATCTATCTCCCCATTCTATCCGGTGAAAGGGCATATATACCTGGGAGCACATTAAAAGGAGTAATTAGAAATGCCCTGTTATTCTACTATCTGGAGAACGATAAAGATAAACAGAAAGAATTGTTGAATAAAAGTGGTATATATGCTGGAGAAGATATACTGAGGATAGAAGGCAGAAGAATAGATACGGATGTAATGAGATATGTAATTGTAAGAGATACAGATAGCATTCCATTCTCGGAACTAATGCTCTACAAGATAGAGAGACTCCCTCAAAGTACACAGAGGATGGAAAAACATCAGGGGCTGTATCAATATATTATCGCAATCCCAAACAAGAAAGAGTTTTCCACCGAGATAATAGTAAAAATTCCTGAAAAGGATGGTATCCCTGAATACTGGAAAGATTTCCTGAATGATAAAAATAAAGAAGATAATATCTGGATAGCCCTAAAGAATTACTCTACCAAGCTTGTAGATAAAGAATTGGAAATACTTGGAAGGTTGAGGAATGCCAAAAGAGAAGGACTAGAGGTATTTGATAGCCTTATCAGTTATTATACTGATATACAGAGAGTATTGAAGAATCCTCAGAATAAGTCTCTATTCATACCAATTGGATTCGGAAAGACCTACTACTTTAACTCTCTCGGATATTTTATACCTGAAGCCTCACTCAAGACACTTAGGATAATAAGAGCAAATGTAGATCCCAGGTTATATCCCTCTACACGTTGGGTAGTGAAGATAGGAGAGAGATACTATCCTTTGGGAAGCTGTGGAATAACCAGAGGATAAAAGGAGAATAGCTAATATGCGTTATATGTTCGTAACAGTGGGGACAGGTAGAGATAGAAAGGATATCGCCAGGGCTATCTTAAAGAGTATCAGAAACCATAATCCTGACAGAGTAATATTCTTCTCTACAGAAAAAAGCAAGAAGGAAACCATTCCATTTATCGAAGAGGAGTATAAAGACTTTGAGATAGTAATCTTCGAAGATGAGAATGATATAGAACTGATAAAACAAAAGTGTGACGAAGTAATTGGAAGGTATAAACAGGATGAAAACTACACTATAGTAGACTATACATCCGGGACCAAGGCTATGTCTGCAGGAATTATCCTGTCTGCGATAGAAAATAATGTAGATCTTATCTCGTATATTACTGGAAAACGTGATGAGACGGGAAGAGTTATTTCTGGCACTGAAAGATTCGTCTCCTTTTACCCTTCGCAAGTTCACAGTAAGAGACTCTATATGGAGGGTGTCAGATACTTCAATTTGAGGATGTTTGAGGCAGCTAAAAGCCTCTTCGAAAATGCTATCCAGATGTATGAAGGGAATGATGTTGGAGAAAAGGCAAAATTGTTGATAAGACTCTGTGACGCCTATCTGAATTGGGACCTATTCAACCATAAAGAGGCATTTGAGATATTAAAAGGATTATCCAGAGAAGAATTAAGCCTACTGAGTAATCTAGGGATAAAATCTAGAGTAGAAAGGCATAAAGAATTACTCTATAAACTTGCCAATGAGCAATTCTCTCTAGAAAAGATGCTGGATCTCCTTAAAAATGCCGAGAGGAGATTTCTAGACGGTAGATATGATGACTGTGTCGCTAGACTGTACAGGCTGATTGAATATATACTTCAATTTAGAATAGCAGAAATGGATTTATACAAGAAAAAGAATAATTCATATGATGTATCGGAGATAAATCTAGAGAAGCTCCCTGAAGATTTGAGATATAAATATGGCAGACCTCTAGGCCTAGAGGCTTCGGCAAAATTACTGGTAGAACTAAAAGATAAATTAGGTTCGGAGATCCATAGTAGTGAAGAACTAAAAAAGATTCTCTCTGCGAGAAATTATTCGATATTAGCCCATGGTTTTGATCCTATAGAAAGGAAAACAGCTGAAAAATTCCTCAATCTGGCAAAGGATTTCATCTTCAATCTTGTCAAGAAATACAACAAGAAGGCAGTAAACTTTGACTTTGATAATATCTACAGTCAGCTTGACTTTCCCAGACTAAATAGAATATAAAGAGAGATAACTGTATATCTTATCGGCAAGGACTTCCTGTTCTCTCCAGTAGCCAAACACAAGACCCTTGGGTAAGATCCTGTTAAGGACCTTCCTATATTTGGCTGATATTGGACCAGGTTTGAATCTAGCCAGTGGAGTCTGGGGCAATGGTAGAAAAGAGTGGGCATGAATCTTTACACCTCTATCTATCAGATCTTCAATGACTTTTATCGTCTCATCTATATCCTCTTCAGTCTCAAGGGGTAATCCGAATATAAAATCCACATTGACAGTAAAACCTAACTTCCTGGCGGTAAAGACTGCATTATAGACATCAGATACGGTATGTCCTCTATGTATAAGTTCTAGCATTCTATCACTTCCAGACTGTGCCCCAATAGTTATGTTCCTGTTATTCCCATATTTCTTTATAAGTTCTAATGTCTCTTCTTTTACCTGTTCAGGTCTAATTTCAGAAGGAAATGTTCCAATAAAGATTCTTCCCTCGGAACCTATAACCTCTCTCACCTGTCTAAAGAGGGTCTCTAGAAGTTCCAGGTTGATAGTCCTTCCATCAAAAGAACCGTAGGAGAAGATTGAAGGGGCAATAAACCTTATATCGGTAAGCCCCCTGTCCCTCATAATCTTAACATATTCAATGATCTTCTCTACACTTCTATGCCTAGGGTTTGTACCAAATATCCTTGGGGTTTGACAGAAGTGGCAGGCAAAATGGCAACCTCTTGAGATCTCTATCGGATTAAACTTTCCATACTTAATAGAAAAGGGGATGTACCTGTCAAGGTTAACCGTCTCCCTACGTCCTGTAGAAAAGACATTCCCATTCTCGTCAAGTAATGAGATCCCCTTTACACCAGAATAATCTTCATCTCTAACGATCTTTTCTAAAAGCTCTATTATGGTCTCCTCACCTTCTCCCCTAATAACAAGGTCAAAACCCATCCTAAGAGTCCCTTCAGGGTCTCCTGTAGGATGTGGGCCTCCAGCTATAAGAATCACCCTGTGGCTAAATTTTTCTCTTACAGCCCTTACAACTCTATGTATGTCCCAGAGTTGAGGGGTCAGGAAGGAAAAACCTAGAAGAATTTTTCTGTATCTTTCAATGATTTCTTCTAATCTCTGAATTAATTCTGTCTGACTCTCTGCAAGGTATATATCTGGACTCTCAGTAAATAAACTGCCCTCTATAGCCCCGAGGAGGGCATTAAAGCTATACCTGTTATCTCTTGTATAAAATAGAACCAGGGCAAGGTCTTTTCTCATTAACAATATTATACCCAAAAAGTAATTTACAAAGTAGGGTATAACTGATAAAATTGCATTTAGCTAAAGTAAAAAATATTAAGAGAGGTCCTAGGTATATGAATATATACGTTTTGGTGAAACAGGTACCGGCTACAGATAAAGTAAAGATAGATGAGACCACCGGAACTATGAAAAGGGAGGAGGTGGAGGCGGTAATTAATCCGTTAGATCTCTATGCAATAGAAGCCTCTCTACAGATAAAGGAACTTTACAGAGGGGATACTTATATTACAGCCATCTCTATGGGTCCTCCAAAGGCTGAGGAGGTTTTAAGGGAAGCTATTGCTATGGGATGCGATAGTGGAATCCTCCTGTCCGATAGGGCATTTGCAGGTGCAGATACCTGGGCTACTTCCTACACTATATCCGCTCTTATCAAAAAGCTGAAGCCATTCTCATTAATAATAACAGGAGAACGGGCAACCGACGGAGAAACTGGACAGGTAGGTCCAAGCCTGGCAGGACAGTTAGACCTACCAGTAGTTACCTATACCAGCAAGGTCTTGGAGATAAACGAAGAGTATTCTATTCTAGAAAGGGAAACAGAGTATGGTACAGAGATAGTTAAGACAAAACTACCAGGGGTAATATCGGTGACAAAAGCTATCGGAGAACCCAGACTGCCAACCCTTAGAGGAAAAATAAAGGCAAGAAATACAGAGATAGGAGTGTTTGATCTAGAGAGATTAGGGGTCAGGAGTGAAGAAGTAGGATTATCGGGTTCTCTAACAAGAGTAGTAAAGGTCTTCTACCCCAAAATATCAAGGAGTGGTAAGAGGATAAAGGCGAGAAATCCTGAGGAAGCTGTAGATTGTATCATAAAGTTTCTTGAGGAGAGGGGCATATTATGAAAAAAGACGTTGTTGTATTAGGGGAAGTAAGGGGTGGCAGGGTCCACCCTGTCACATATGAATTACTTGCATGGGGTAAGGAACTTGCCAATAAGCTAGGGACAGGTCTTTCTGCTCTGGTTCTCGGGTATAATCTAGAACAACTCGAGGAGATCATCTATTACGGAGGGGATAAGGTATACTACTTTGATCATCCCAAACTTGATACTTTTAATGTTGAGATATACGCAGATGTGCTGGTCCCATTTATAAAAAGGCTAGAACCCGAAATAGTTCTTGCTGGTGCTACAACTACAGGAAGGACAATAATGCCCTATTTAGCCGGAAAATTAAAGGCAGGACTTACAGCTGATTGTACATCTTTGGATATAGAAGAAGAGACTGGACTCCTACTTCAAACCAGACCGGCTATAGGAGGAAATGTCCTTGCCACGATAAAAACACCATACTGTAAACCCCAAATGGCAACTGTAAGACCCAAAGGAAAGAAACCACTGGAAAGAGATACAAAAAGAGCAGGAGAGATAGAGATAATCAGACCCCAGATCAATTTTAACCCGAGAATAGAAATATTAGAAATTAAACCAAGGGAAGAGGAGATCTCTCTTGTAGATGCAGAGGTTGTAATTGCAGGAGGTAAGGGTTTAAAGGACCCGAGGAACTTCTCGTTACTTTTTGAGATATCAAAGTTACTTGATTCTTCCGCTGTAGGCGCATCGAGGGCGGTCGTCGATATGGGATGGATAGAGTATCCTCATCAGGTAGGGCTTAGTGGAAAGACTGTTAACCCAAAAGTCTATATTGCAATTGGCATATCTGGTGCAGTCCAACATCTGGCAGGTATGATAAACTCAGAGAGTGTAATAGCAATAAATAAAGACCCTGAGGCACCCATATTTCAGGTAGCAGATTTAGGGATAGTAGGTGATGCCTTAGAGATCTTACCGGTCTTAAAAAGAAAGCTGGAAGAGAGGAAAAGATGATGTTTAAAAAGGTTAATGAAGAGATCATAGAGAGATTGGTAGAAATCTGTGGAGATAATGATGTCTCTACCGAAGAGGAAGATCTCGAGAGATACTCTCAGGATGAATCAGGAAGATTCTATGCCCATATGCCAGAGGTGGTTGTAAAGGTAGAAAATGTACAGGAGATATCAGAAGTACTAAAAATTGCCAATGAAAATCTTATCCCGGTTACACCAAGAGGGGCTGGAAGCGGAGTAGTAGGAGGGGCAGTTCCCATATACGGAGGTATAGTATTATCTCTGGAAAAGATGAATCAGATCCTAGAGATAGATAAGGTAAATCTTGTGGCTGTTGCCGAACCTGGCGTAGTAACAAATGACCTCTGTAAAAAGGTAGCCGAGGAGGGACTCTTCTATCCCGGATATCCGATGAGTGTAGAGACAAGTTTCTTGGGTGGGAATGTGGCTACAAATGCAGGTGGAAGCAAGGTGATAAAGTATGGAAATACCGGACATCACATACTAGGTCTGGAGGTAGTCTTACCTTCAGGTGAAATTTTATCTCTTGGTGGTAAAAGGAGAAAAGATTCCAGCGGATATAACCTTTTAAACCTTATGATAGGCTCAGAAGGAACACTTGGTGTATTTGGAAGGATCATAGTAAATCTTATCCCGCTTCCCCTGTACACGGTCGACCTCCTGGTCCCCTTCCCTACAGTGGAATCTGCCATCAAAACCGTTCCAGAAATTATCACTGAAAGCAGAGTCCTGCCATGTGCGGTTGAATTTCTGGATCGTCCTTCGGTAGAGGTGGCAAGTCTATACACAAAAAGCAGGTGGGAATATCAGGACAGGGCGGAGGCATATCTACTCATCCAGTTTGATGGGAATAACAAGTCTCAGCTGGAGGAATCTTATATAAGGGCTGGAGAAGCCTGTCTTAAATCAGGAGCGTTAGAAGTATTTGTAGCAGAAAATCCCTTTGCATCTGAAAAGCTCTGGAGATTAAGGAGAAATTATCTGGAAGCCATAAAGGCGATAGATCCATATGTGGTTACAGGAGATGCGGTGGTTCCAACATCCCTGATCCCTGAGATGCTAAGAAGAATAAAAATACTTGAAGATGAGTATAAGACAAGCATCCTCTGTGTAGCACATGCCGGGGATGGCAATATCCACTCTGCACCACTAAAACCGAAAGATATATCTCCAGAAGACTGGCAATTGATCCAGGAAGAGATATTAGATAAGATAGCGATAGAAGCGAGTCTACTAGGTGGGGCACCGAGCGGAGAACATGGGATTGGATATGTCAAGAAGAAGGCATTGTATCTCTCTAAAAAGAGAGAGATCCCCTTAATGAGAGAGTTAAAAAGGGTATTTGATCCTAATGGCATTATGAATCCGGGGAAGGTGTTTTAGTCGGCATTGCAATCTGACTGTCTATCTTAGTATAATAAGAACTGGAAGATGAAGCATAGAGGAATAACTTTATCTTTAGTTATTTGTTCTATATTAAGCGTATTCCTTTTGAATTCAGAGCTATACGCTGAAGAAAGATTACCTATTCCATTTTTAGAAGAGCCATCTCCGACATTCAATTCCATCGACATTGACTTCTCCTTAAAAGAGCATAGTTGGTATTTTCCTAATGATGGTCCATTCTCTGAAGTGGAACTTCTGGGCAAACTTGAAAGCTTAAAGGCTATTCTCCCTAAGGGAATATGTTTCGGGATGTGCCTGACCGCTGGATTATCCTATCTTAATAGGATCACTCTGCCAAAGTGTAAGGATCCATACCTACTCCCAGAAGTCTGGAAAAAGACTATCTACAATGCACAGTACGAAGGGGTAAACCTTTATGTAGGACCGCTGGGATGGTGGGTAATCCCAAAGATTACTACAAGGCTCTACTTTACACCCAAAAGGATCATCGCAGAACTGGAATCATCACTAAGGAGTAAGGTTCCGTGTATCCTCTTTGTCAAACTCAAAGATACAAAGAAGAATCATACCGTACTGGCATATGGGATTGAGGTGGAGAATGAAGACATAAAAATACTTGTATATGACCCTAACTTCCCATTAGAAGAGAGGCACATAGAATTTAAAAGGAATATAAATACTCAAGAGGTAGAGATAGTTGATCGCTACTACGAGACAATATTTTATATATGGAAGATAAAAGAGATTGTAGAGATCCCAAAAGGAAGCTACAGTTGTAATACGGACAGTGGACGTGTAGAGATCATAAAGATATCTACAACTCCAACATCCGTTGGAACCAGGATAGATTTCAGGGTAAAGAACAATTCCAGTTTCAAAAAGTGGTTACAGTTTTCTATAGATTATACAGTAAGTGGTAAACTATGGAGTGATGTTAGGATAGGACTGGACAATGTCGTTCTAGAGGTAGGGGAAGTAAAAGACTTTTCTTATGTATTCAGGATAAAGGACATTAAAAGGATCAAGCTTAAGATCAGAAATAGATATACACAGGATGTTATAAGTGAGTATTGGATAAACCTATAGATAGAAATATTGGAGAAAAGGAATGTCCTGATGGAACATTTTAAAGTTTATAGGGTCTTTTAGCTTTATTCTAAAAGGTAGAATATATTAAAATACTAACGTTTTATCCTTCAGACCAAATTTCTCATCACGAAATTATAGGTACTTGACAACAGGAAATTTTTGTTTTATAATTTTTTTGTAAGAATAAATTGGAGTAGAATATGAGAGCAATAAATATTAAAAGAATGCATGAAGCTAATATATCATTAGTACTTAATACTATAAGGGTGAATAATGGTATTTCTCGGTATGAAATATCAAAGCTTACCAAACTGAGCCCCTCTGCAGTATCCAACATTATTGACCTTCTTATTGAGGCAGGATTTGTTACAGAGAGTCCTGGAGAAGCTAAAGGTGCAGGCAGAAGACCCATAAAACTCTACTTAAGTGATGGGATACACTTTCCTATAGGAATAGAGGTAGAAAGCGACAAAATAACAGGAGTTGTGATAAACCTGGCAGGAGAGATAGTAAAACAAGCTACAGAGTTTATCTCTACTGAAATGAACTATAGAGAAATTCTAGATAAAGTAATTAATATTTATTATAACTTATCTAAGGATTTTAAGCCTAAAGAGATTATGGGGCTAGGAATTGCTATTCCAGGTATTGTAGATAGCATAAATGGTGTTTCTATATTCTCAGAAAATTTGGGTTGGCGTAAAATACCTATAAAGGAGACTCTTAAAGAAGAGATTGATGTACCCATATTTATAGAACACAACATAAAAGCAGTTACTCTTGGAGAACTCTGGTATGGTGCTGGTATAGGGAAAAAGAATATCATATGTGTTAGGGTAGGAAGTGGGGTAAGTGCTGGTTTTGTAATAGACGGCAATATCTACAGGGGCTCAAATGGCATGGTAGGAGAATTTGGCCATACAGTTGTAGAAGTAAATGGAAATAGGTGTAGATGTGGAGGGCAAGGTTGTTTACAGAGCTATGTCTCTACACAGGTTCTCGTTAATAAGGTGTTAGAAGGATTGAGTAATAAAGTTTATTCTCAGGTTTCACTGGATGGAAAGAACAAAGATGAAATATTAGAAGAGATAATCTCTGCAGGTAAAAGGGGAGACAGATTTATCTTAAATATATTCGAAGATATAGGGAAATATTTAGGTATAGGTATATCTAATCTTATAAATTTATTCAATCCCGAGATGGTTGTAATAGCAGGGGGCTTAGCTAAAGCAGAAGAACTTCTACTTAAGCCAGTTATAAGAACAATAAAGCTTCATACGTTTCCTCCTATTCCAGAGTTTAATATGCCAGAAATTACAACATCCAAATTGGGAGCCTTTACATGCGCTATAGGAGCCGCAACTCGGGTCATAGAATATATATTTTTACACCCAGAGAAAAAACTACAGGAGGTAAAGGCATAATGGAAAATTGGCAGAGAATACTTGTATTTTCAGCTCATCCAGACGATGAGATACTTGGAGTTGGTGGGACAATAGCAAGACTCTCAAATCTGGGGAAAGAAGTCTATGTAGTTACATTTGCTATAGGGGAGACGAGTTATAGCTCTATAGAGATGAAAGAACGTATGAGAGAGATAAGGCTAAAAGAGGCGGAAGAGTGTAATAAGGTCCTGGGAATAAAGGAAAGGATAATACTTTACAAGCCAAATCAGGGTATCGTAAATGATAGGGAAACATACCAGGAGTGTGTAAAGATCATAAGAAGATATAAACCCGATGTTATATTCACACACTATAAGGAGGATAAACACAGAGACCACAGGGCAGTCTGGGAGATTACAGACGAGGCTAGATGGAAGGCATCCGAGAATGTACTGGCAGACTTTGGACCTCCTTGGTATACACCTGAACTCTACTACTACGAGGTAATAGAGCTCTTTACTCATCCATCTCTGGTCATAGACATAACCGATACCTTGGAAAAGAAGATATCAGCAATGAAGACACAGAGCAGTCAATTCCCCGTTTTACCTGGGGTTATAGAGTATATAGAGGCACTGGCGAGGGTAAGAGGTTATCTGAGGGGGACAAGGTATGCAGAGGCATTCCTAAGGTCAGACTTCATACCAACACTGGCATAAGGAGGTGAGAGGAGTAATATCGGGAATCTAAATCTATTCAGGATAGAACAACTTAAAGTCAGGTTACTCTAAAGGGGTACCTTTGGAGATTGTAAGAGATATCTCTGTATAAAAATATTTTGAGGAGGTGTAAGAATATGAAGTCAATAAAAATTTTGTTGGTTGTGTTACTAAATGCGGTTATAATCTTAAGTTCTGTTCATCTGACTTTCTCGCAGCAGGCAGGTTTTATCGGGCAATATCCTACCATAAAAGAATACCAGAGGGCTACCGGAAAAAGGATTACAAAATTTAACGAAGCACCAATGTTACAGGAATTAGTAAAACAGGGTAAGTTACCACCGGTAGAAAAGAGACTTCCAGAGGAACCTGCGATCGTAGTCCCGGTAGAAAGAATAGGAGAATACGGAGGGACATGGAGGAGGGCATGGCTAGGAGTGGCAGATTCTGCCGGTCCATCCAGAATTACCTACGATCCAATACTTAGGTGGAGTAATGATGGTAAAAGGATTGAACCCAATGTTGCTAAAGGCTGGAATCTTTCTAAAGACTGCAAAGAACTTGTCCTATATCTCAGGAAGGGAATGAAGTGGTCAGATGGAGAACCTTTTACCGCTGAAGATGTTATATTCTGGTTCGAGGACGTAATATTGAACAAAGAACTTACACCTGTTTTACCTACATGGGTAACAGCTGGAGGCTCTGCTAAGATAGAAAAGCTTGATGATTATACTGTTAAGTTTACTTTTGCAAAAGCTAATCCGCTGATATTACAGTGGATGACAGGGATAGAAGCGTTCCTACCAAAACATTATTTAAAGAGGTTCCATACCAAATATGTATCCAAAACAGACCTAGAAGCATTAACTAAAAAGGAAGGATTTCAGTTCTGGTATCAATTATTCCAGAACAAAAATGATTGGATATCAAATCCAGAAAGACCAACCCATAAAGCATGGAAGCCCACAAATCTACCAAGTGCTACGCTCTGGATGATGGAAAGAAATCCATTCTACTGGAAGGTTGATACCGCAGGTAACCAGTTACCCTATATTGACCGTATAGCTCATACTTTAGTATCTGATGCAGAGATGGTGACAATGAAAGCAGTAGCTGGAGAATTGGATATGCAGTTGAGACACATAATGATTAACAATTATCCATTACTTGTAGAGAATGCTAAGAAAGGGAATTACAGAGTAATTGTATGGAATACTGGAGATGGTTCTAACTGCCAGATTATGTTCAATCAAAATTACCACGAAGACGAAGACATAGGGAATCTTATCAGAAATAGGGATTTCAGAATAGCCCTATCCCTGGCTATTAACAGAGATGAGATCAACCAGCTCTGTTATCTGGGCTTGGGAGTACCCCGACAGGCTACTGTAATACCTTCCTGTCCTACTTTTGAAGAGAAGTTTGCCAAGGCATATATAGAGTATAATCCTCAGAAAGCTAATGAAATTCTTGACAGGTTAAACTTAAAGAAAGGGAAAGATGGATTCCGTACTTTGCCAAACGGTAAAACAGTAGCTCTTACGATCGAAGTTGTTCCTGCCTTTGGTCCCTGGGTTGATGCGGCTGAGCTGATAAAGAAGTACTGGGAAGCAGTGGGAGTCAAAACAGCGGTTCAGGTACAGGAAAGGTCTCTGCACTACACAAGGATAAGAGCAGGACTACAACAGGTAGCCATATGGAATATGGACGGAGCATTTTATCCTCAGTTCCTTACATATCCGTATTGGTTCCTACCATATGGTGACGTCTCCAGAATAGCGCCACTATCTGGTGTATGGTATCAAACTGGTGGAAAAGGTGGAGAAGAACCTAAAGGGGATTTAAAGAGGGCAATTCAGTTATACGATGAGGCTATAAAAACAACTAATCCTGCAAAGAGGCTAAGCCTGGCTAAGGAAATAATCAGACTAAATAGTGAAAACTTATGGACTATTGGCACAGTAGGGTTAGCTCCTGCTACTATGGGAATAGGGGTAGTAAAGAATAACTTTAGAAATGTGCCAGAAAAAGCTCTTAGCGATGTCACCCTTTCATCTCCAGGTAATACGCATCCAGAACAATACTTCTTTGAAAAGTAACTGTTTTAATGGGAGGGGGAGATGGCTCTCCCTCCTTATTATCTGACTATAGAAGCCAAACTATATGTATAAGGAGGGCTAGTTTATGAAGATAAGTTGCTGTTGGCTTTATGCAATAAGTAAGTATGGATATCCTCCAAGTATGGAGAATATCTTCAAGGCGCTGAAAGAGATGGCTGATATGGGTTTTGAGTATGTGGAGTTAGAAGGGGTAAGGGAGGAGAATCTAAAAGAGGTATATCAAAATAGGGAAAGGATCAAAGATCACTGCAGGAACCTTGGGGTAAAGATAATAAACTTCTGTCCAATCATTCCTGATATTGTGAGCCTAGATGAAGAGAAAAGGAAAAAGGCAAAAGACCTGTATATGTTAGGAATAGAGCTGGCTAAATACTTCGATTGTGAGACCATCCAGACAGACAGCTATACTCCACCTCTGGAATTTATAGGAGAGGCTCCATATAAAGAGAGTATAAGCTACGGAAAACATTACAGAGTGAAGATAGACCAGACATTTAACTGGAATAGACTCTGGGATGTCCTTGTTGATAGCTTCCGATTTGCAAGTGAAACAGCCAGATCAGCCGGGCTTAAGTTCTGTCTAGAACCAAGGGTGGGAGAAATTATAAGTAATACAGATGCACTCCTCAGACTTATGGACTATGTAAAGAGTGATAACTTTGGGGCGGTACTTGATACCGGACATCAGAATGCACAGAAAGAGATCCTCCCATTATCTGTAGAGAAACTCGGAAATAAGATCTTCTATCTCCACGTCTCTGACAATGATGGTAAGGTCAACGAGCATCTTCCACTGGGAAGGGGAAATATAGACTGGGAAGGGATATTCCTGGCTCTAAAAAAGCACAACTATCAGGGCTATGTGGCGATAGATATAGGGAATGTCCCTGATATAGAAAAGGCTTACATAGATTCCAAAAAATTTCTGGAAGATCTGGCTGAGAGATTGGGTATATAGGAGGATAAGATGTTTAGAAGATTCCTAGATGGATATTACGATGTAGAAAACCAGTTGCCAGAATATGTAAAAAAGAAGGCGTTCGAGTTCTTCAAAAAGGAGGAGGAAGAAAAGGAGAGTATAAAGAGCATAGAAGAGTTTGAGAGAAGGAGAGAAAGGATAAGGAATTATTTTATAGATGCAATTGGTGGACTGGATATAGAAAGAACAGATCTAAAACCTGTTTATACAGGAGTTATTGAGAGAGACTCCTATTCGATAAAAAAAGTCATATATCAGAGTCTTCCTGATTTCTATGTAACAGCCAATCTCTATATGCCAAAGAATATAAATGGTAAACTTCCTGCTATACTCTTTGCCTGTGGCCACTGGGAATGGGCAAAATCCTGCCCTGAATATCAGAAGGTATGCATAGAACTTGTAAATAATGGCTTCATAGTCCTTGCTGTAGACCCTGTTGGGCAGGGAGAAAGGATGCAGTATTACGATAGAGAGCTAAAGAGAACCATAATAAGATGGGGAACTATGGAACACTCATACGCTGGACTGCAGTGCACATTAGCAGGGGCAAATATTGCAAGATATTTTATATGGGACCTGATAAGGGCATTAGATTTTCTAGAATCACTACCAGAGGTCGATTCCACAAGGATAGGTCTAACTGGAAACTCAGGTGGGGGAACACAGTCCTCCTATATGATGCTGGTGGAACCCAGGATAAAAGTAGCTGTCCCCTGTACCTACATCACTTCCAGAGAAGAGTATATGAAGACAGGGCAGGCTCACGACAGTGAACAGAACATATTTAAAGCCATAGTTATGGGCTTAAACTATGATGATTTTATCTCCTGCTTTGCTCCAAAGCCAGTGATGATAGGGGCAGTTGACTCTGACTTCTTCTGTATAGAGGGAACGATTAATTCTTACCAGAGGGCTAAAAAGATATACAACCTGTACGGCAAGGGAGAGGATATAAAGCTATATATAGCCAGAGGAACCCACAGTTATAACGATGAATTGAGAAGAGAGGCTGTAAAGTGGTTTGTAAGGCATCTGAAGGGGGAAGAGACAGTAAACTTGGCTGAAAGTATAAAGATAGAACCAGAAGAGACTTTAAAATGCACCATATCCGGACAAGTACTCGCTGAATTCGAATCTGCTAGGGATATCTGTAAACTGAACTACGAGTATTTTAAGAAAAATCAGAGAAGATTATCAGATAGGGAGGAGATAAGGGAGAAACTTTTAGAAGTGCTAAATCTTCCCAGCGAGGATAAACCTCTGTATCCAAGAGTTATAGAAGAAGGAACTTTTAATAATACAAGATATAAAAAGATATTTATGTTTCCAGAAAAGGATATAGCTACAGCAGGTATTTATATAGATGGAAAGGATAAGAAAAGGTGTACCCTACTTCTTCTTGATGAGGGTACAGACGGTATACAGAAAGATTTTGATCTTATCAGAAGATTCCTAGACGAAGGAGACGTCTTTGTATTCGATCCAAGGGGTATAGGCTCTGTAAGATGCAGAGATATAAATCCTCACAGGTTCTATGAGTACTATGGGACAGAATACAAGTTGAACTTTGATTCAATGATGCTCGGGACATCCCTGACCGCCTTAAGAGTCTTTGATATACTGCGAGCCTTCGAATATATAAGAGATATCAAACCAGATATGCATCTAGCGATAGGAGGAAAGGGGATAAGTGCTATATATGCACTCTTTGCAGGTGTAATAGATAGAGATATAGAAGAGGTGTATCTGGAGGATCTACTCTACTCATACGAAGATATCATCTCTTCCAAGTATTACAGGTATGACCCAAGACTGGAGGTATACGGGATCGCTAGATACTTTGATATAAGCGATCTTGTAGCTTCATTAAGTGATAGAAAGGTAATGATAGTAAATCCAAGAGATGCCAGAGGAGAGATAGTCAGGATAGAGACACTAGGTGGAATGAAAGTCTACAGGTACTAACAGGAGGAGAGGATATGAAAAGATACGCACTTGCTGGTGCAAGTAGTAGAGGGTTTCATATGTATGCTGTGCCTATAACTGAAAAATTTAGGGATTATGCAAAATTGGTGGGCATATTTGATATAAACAGAAAGAGGGCAGAATATGTGAGTAACTACTGTGGAGGGGTTCCGGTATTTGAGGATTTCGACAGGATGATAGAGGAGACAAAACCTGATTGTGTGATAGTTACAACCATAGATAGATACCATCATGAATACGCCATAAGGGCTATGAATGCAGGATGTGATGTTATAGTAGAAAAGCCAATGACCATAGATGAAGAAAAGTGCAAAGCTATGTTAGAAACAGAAAGGAAAACAGGAAAGAGGATAATAGTAACATTCAACTACAGATTCAATCCATATGTGACAAGGATAAAGGAACTCCTAAAAGAAGGCATCATTGGGGAAATCCTGAGTGTGGACTTTGAGTGGATACTGGATACCAGTCATGGGGCAGATTATTTTAGGAGATGGCATAGGAGAAAAGAAAATTCAGGTGGATTATTAGTCCACAAGGCTACCCACCACTTCGATGTGGTAAACTGGTGGATAGAGGAAGACCCAGAAGTTGTATTTGCAAATGGCACAAGAAGATTCTATGGACCAACCAGAGAAAAGAGAGGGGAAAGGTGTCTTACCTGTAGCTACAAAGATACTTGTGAATTCTTTATCGACTACTCTAAAGACCCTTTTATGAAGGCATTTTACTTTGATGCAGAAGATATAGACGGATATTATAGAGATAGGTGTGTATTTTCTCCCGAGATAGATATCGAGGATACGATGAGTGTAACTGTCAGATATTCCAGAGGAGCCATACTGACATATTCTTTGATAGCATATAGCCCATATGAGGGATGGAGGATAGCAATCAATGGAACCAATGGGAGGATCGAAGCAGAAGAGTTCCACAGTGGACATTATGTAAGAGAACCAAACCAGTATATAAAAGTATTTAACAGGAAAAACGAGATCATAACCTACGAAATTCAAAAGGCTACAGGAGGACACTGGGGAGCAGATGAGAGACTTCAGAGGATGCTCTTTATAGGAAATCTTCCAGACCCTCTTGGACATATGGCAGGATCAAGATCAGGTACTATGTCTATAATAATCGGGATCTCTGCCAACAAATCTATAGCCTCTGGCAATGCCATCAAAATTAAAGATCTTCTAGGTGATATGGTATGACACCGAGAGAGAGATTTATAGAAACCCTAAGATTTGGAAAACCAGATAAAGTTCCTCTAATGCCAGGCGGACCAAGGGAATCAACCCTGAAAAGGTGGAGAGAAGAGGGACTACCAGAGGGGAAAAACTATTACTCAGCACTGTTAGAAATACTTGGTATAGAGGAAGAAAAGACAAAACCCAGAGTAGACCTTGGAGTTTCATTCAAGATGATACCACAGTTTGAGGAAAAGGTACTGGAACATAGAGATGGACATTATATAGTTCAAGACTGGATGGGGGCAATAGTGGAGATATCAGATCAGTATGATTATACCTACCTGAGGGAGGCTAAGGACTTTGTAACAAGGAAATGGCACAAATTTCCTGTAGAGACCTATTCGGACTGGGAGGAGATGAAAAAACGATATGACCCCAGGAGTCCGGGTAGGTTTCCAGAAGACTTTGAAGAGAGATGTAAACAGGTCCGTGATAGAGACTATGTACTCAGCATAGGTATCAATGGACCCTTCTGGCAGTTGAGAGAGTGGTGCGGATTTGAGAACCTGTGTATATTTATGATAGATAAGCCAGATTTTGTCCACGAGATGGCTGACTTCTGGGCTAACTTTGTCCTAGAAGTCTTAAAACCAATAATATCCAGAGTTCAGTTAGACTACGTTGTGATCTCAGAAGATATGGCTTATAAAGGACATAGTATGATCTCTCCAAAGATGGTAAGGGAATTTCTTTTCCCTGCCTATGAAAAATGGATACCGGAGCTCAAGAAGAGCGGATGTCCGGTAGTATGTATAGACTCAGACGGATATATAGGTGAACTTATACCACTTTGGATAGAGGTTGGAGTTAACTGCTGTACACCCATAGAGGTAGCTGCTGGAAATGACATTGTGGAGTTCAGAAAGAGATTCGGTAAGAATATGGCTTATATTGGTGGCATAGATAAGAGAGCCATAGCCAAAGGAGGAAAGATTATGGAAGAAGAAGTTATGAGGGTTGTTCCTCCCCTACTGAAGGATGGAGGATATATTCCCAGTTGTGACCATGGTGTTCCTCCTGATATATCCTGGCAGAACTTTATAGATTATACAAGGCTTTTAGCCAAACTCACCGGCTGGCTATAACGAGATTTCAAATAAAATTTTTAAAGAGCGGATTTCAATAGTGAAAATCCGCTCTTTTGCTTCTCTCCAACAAAACCAGTCCTGAAATTTATACAAGCCCACTTCCCCGTGGGAAAAATCTTATTCTACTGTAACAGACTTTGCCAGATTTCTAGGTTGATCTATATCACAACCCCTCTCTTTAGCCATATAGTAAGCAATAAGCTGGAGTGGGATCACTGTTATAACTGAGGCATATATATCATTTACCTTTGGTATATAGAAGACCTCATCACATACATTCTTTAACTCTTCGGTTCCCTCTATACCAAATCCTATAGCAGTAGCCTCTCTTGCCTTTACCTCTTTTATATTACTTATCATCTTATCAAGCAGATACTCTTGAGTTACCAGACATATAACAGGAACTCCCTCCTCCAGTAAAGATAGGGGTCCATGTTTCAGTTCTCCCGCTGCATAGGCTTCCGCATGTATATAAGATATCTCTTTAAGTTTTAAGGCACCTTCCAGACTAAGCGCATAATCCAAGCCTCGACCTATAAAGAAGACATCATGAGCTTTATGGTATCTTTTAGAGAAATCAATAATGGCAGGTTCTAGGTCCTCAAGGACCTTAGAAGCAACATCAGGAATCTTCCTGAGGTCCTCTACAAATTCCTTAATCTTCTCTGTCGATAATGTTCCCTTTATCTGTGCCAGTAAAAGCATAAGCAGGTAGATAACCATCAGTTGAGATGTATATGCCTTTGTAGAAGCAACAGCAATCTCTGGACCGGCATATGTATACAAGACATCATCGGATTCTCTGGCTATAGAACTCCCCACAACATTACATATAGCAACAACCTTAACCCCATTCTCCTTAGCCATCCTCAAGGCGGCAAGAGTATCGGCAGTCTCACCGGACTGGCTTATAACAATCATCAGACTATCCTTCTCAAAGATAGGGTCTCGATACCTGAATTCACTGGCTATATCGGCTTCCACAGGGATACGGACAAATCTCTCTATAAGATATTTACCCACGAGGCCAGCATGATAAGCTGTTCCACAGGCAACAAAATAGATCTTCCTGAGATTTTTCAGCTCATCCATCGTAACATTTTTGAAGTCCAGTTTGACCAGACCATCACTTCCTACTCTTCCTCTAAAGGTCTCCCTAAGAGCATTTGGCTGTTCATGTATCTCCTTTATCATAAAGTGTGGATAACCGCCCTTTTCAGCCATCGATATATCCCAGGAGACAACCATAGTATCCTTCTTCTTCTCGTTTCCTTCCAGATCATAGACCTTACAGCCAGCTGGAGTGATCTCTCCTAACTCGCCATTTTCAAGGATCCAGATATTACGGGTATAGTTTAAAACCGCAGGTATATCTGAAGCTACAAAGTATTCTCCATCTCCTATACCCAATATTAATGGGCTATCTTTTCTGGCAACAACTATCCTCTCTGGCTCTCTAGAAGAGATGACAGCTATAGCGTATGAACCCTCCAGTCTCTTAATAGCAGATCTTACCGCCTCCAGCAGATCCCCTTTATAGTATTCTTCAACAAGGTGAACTATCACTTCCGTATCTGTTTCGGAGAGGAATTTATGTCCTTTCTTTATAAGTTCTTCCTTTAACTCCAGATAGTTTTCTATGATCCCGTTATGGACTAATGCTATCTCACCCTTACAGTCGGTATGAGGATGGGCATTGATATCTGAAGGCTTTCCATGGGTCGCCCATCTGGTATGTCCTATGCCGATAGTTGCCTGATAATCCTTTGGTATAACTATTGTTTCCAGTTTAGATAGTTTTCCAACACTCTTTTCTACAACTAAAGAAGAGTCTCTTACTATCGCTACCCCTGCTGAATCATATCCTCTGTATTCCAGTCTTTTAAGATTATCTATCAAAATAGGGACAGCCTTTTTCTTACCTAAATATCCGACTATTCCGCACATCAAAAATCCTCCTTACAGATCTCCACTAATTATCTTTCCAAACTTTGTATATATCTCAGCCTTACCTTCTATCTTTATCGCAGAGACATTCTCTGTAAACTGAGCAAACATAACCTCACCGGCATCTAATTTCTCAGTATGACTTATCTTGGTCTCTTTCCCACGTGTAAGACCTATTATGGTAACTCCATTCTCTAGCGCCTTTACACCAATAAAATCTGCTAGTCTCCAGTCATTATTCTCACCCATAGCTAATCTCCCCTCCTTTCTATAACCCGAATAGTCCCTTAAATCCTAGAAATGCAAGGGACATAAGGCTTGCAGTGATAAACGCAATAGGATACCCTTGAAAGGCTTTTGGCACAGGAGCCGAAGCGATTCTCTCTCTTATACCTGCGAACATAACGATTGCCAGTGTATAACCACCACTTACCCCTATGGAATATATGATTGACTCTATAAAATTATAATGGTTTGATACATTTATAAAGGCAACCGCCAGGATGGCACAGTTCGTAGTTATCAGAGGCAGATATATACCCATAGCCCTATAGAGGGAAGGGCTATTTTTCTTTAGGAATAACTCAACGAACTGTACAAGCGCTGCTATAGTAAGGATAAATGCGGAAATCTCTAGAAATTCAAGATGCAGGGGAACAAGGATAAAGTGCCACAGAATCCAGCTTACAGAGGAAGCAAGAACCATTACAAAGGTTACCGCCATCCCCATACCTATTGATGTACTCATCGAATTTGAGACACCAAAGAAAGAACAGAGAGCAATAAACCTTATAAGAAGGATATTATTTACTAACAATGCACCTATAAAGAGAAGGAGAAAATGTGTCAACATCTTTAGCTCTTACCTCCTCTATATCTCTGTATAGCCTGTAAGAAACCTATAGTCAAAAAAGCCCCAGGAGGAAGTATCATTATTATCACAGGTTTATAGCTTGATGGCATAATCTGAAATCCAAAGAGTGTTCCATTCCCGAGCAGTTCTCTTATTCCCCCTAAGACAATTAAAATAAGTGTAAAACCTAACCCCATCCCTATCCCGTCTCCAAGAGACTCGATAACTCCGTTATGATATGCAAATGCCTCTGCCCTACCCAATATTATACAGTTGACAACGATCAGAGGGATAAAGATCCCAAGGATATTATACATATCTGGAGCATAGGCATGCATAACCATATCCACAATAGTAACAAAGGTAGCTATAATGGTGATAAAAATGGGTATACGGATCTGATCGGGAACCCATTTTCTTATAAGCGATACCAGTAAGTTTGAACCAGCCAGAACGAATGTGGCAGCTAAACCCATATATATACCATTTATGGCAGCACTGGAGACCGCTAGAGTAGGACAAAGACCTATCATAAGAATCAGTATTGGATTTTCCCTAATAATACCGTTAACAAGAGGACGCAGTAGTCTCTTCATACACTCCTCCCAGAAATCTTATATCCAAAAGGTTTTGGTATGGTCCATCTATCAAGTAGAGGAGTCATAGCATTCATAAAGAGGATACTGAATGAGACCCCCTCAGGGTATCCCCCAAATAGCCTTACAAGTATCGTAATAATACCACAACCTATTCCGAAAATTATCCTGCCAGATTTCGTAATAGGTGTTGTGGTATAGTCAGTTGCCATAAAAAAGGCACCCAGAATCAATCCACCAGCCATTATATGGAATAATGGATCCTGCCTGAAGATTAGTGCAAGAATCCCTACCGTGGATATATACGGTACAGGGATCTTCCAGTCAATAACCCCTTTATAGAAGAGATACCCTGCCCCTATAAGAAGGGCAAGGACAGAGGTTTCTCCTATACATCCACCCCTATTACCCAGGAAAAGATTTATATATGGGGTATATGTGTGCTGTAGTTTTAAGAGGGTTAAGGGTGTTGCCTGAGTTAGGGAAGTTGCCTGAGTAGCACCGTAAGGAAACATCCAGGTTGTCATCTCCATAGGCCAGGAGACCAGGAGAAAAGCCCTGGCTATAAGGGCAGGATTGAAGATATTGAATCCCAAACCACCGAATAACTCCTTAGCCAAAACAATAGCTACAAATGTCCCTACTACAGGTATCCACCAAGGGACAAGTGGAGAGAGATTTAAGCCTAAAAGCAAGCCAGTTACTATCTCACTGCCATCTAAAGGTTTCCTCTCTCCTTTTATATAAAGGATTAATCTCTGCCAGAGGACAGAACTTGCTACAGAGATAAGTAGAATCAAGATAGCTCTACCCCCAAAGAAGATTATACCTGCTACAGTTGGTGGGATGAGAGCTATAACCACTTGATGCATTATGTATCTGGCATCATATCTGGATTTTATATGGGGTGGAGCAGAAACATAAAATCTTTCTCCCATAGTTCAAATGCCTCCTTTTAGGGTTTCTCCGCAAAGACATCTATTTTCTCTATAGCTCCAAATGGACACTTAACAAAACAATCTCCACATTTTATACATAAATCCTTGTCTATATGATGAACCTCTCTGGGTTTACCCTGAGCAGCACCAACAGGACAGATCCTGGCACATATTCCACAACCCCTGCACTCATCAGGTATAACCTGGTATGCTATGAGGGCTCTGCAGGATTTAGCTGGACATCTCTTCTCTTTTATATGAGCCTCGTACTCATCTCTAAAGAACCTTATAGTGCTAAGCACAGGATTAGGTGCTGTTTGACCAAGTCCACAGAGAGAATCCTGTTTTATCTCATTACCCAGCTCTATAAGTCTCTCTATATCTCCCTCTTCCCCTTCTCCATTAATAATCCTCTCCAGTATATCGAGCATCTTTCTTGTTCCTACTCTACACGGAGGACATTTTCCGCAGGATTCGCTCTGGGTAAATTCAAGGAAGAATCTGGCGACATCAACCATACAGGTATCTTCATCCATAATGATGAGTCCACCAGAACCCACTATAGCTCCTATCTGCTTCAGAGATTCGTAATCCAGTGGAAGGTCCAGATATTCAGCAGGAATACATCCACCAGAGGGTCCACCTGTCTGGGCAGCCTTAAACTTCTTACCCCCAGGTATACCCCCTCCAACATCAAAGATGATCTCCCTAAGAGTTGTACCAAAAGGAACCTCTATAAGTCCGGTGTTATTTACTTTTCCTGCCAGTGCAAATACTTTGGTTCCCTTGCTCTTCTCTGTACCTATACTACTGAACCATTCTGCCCCATTCAATATTATGGGGGCTATATTAGCAAGAGTCTCTACATTATTTATAACAGTAGGCTTATCCCATAAACCCTTATTGGCTGGATATGGAGGTCTGGGCCTTGGCTCTCCTCTCCTGCCTTCAATAGAAGCTATAAGGGCTGTCTCTTCACCACAAACAAATGCTCCAGAGCCTCTCCTGAGTTCTATGTCAAAGGAGAAACCTGTACCAAGTATATTTTCTCCTATAAGTCCATAGCTTCTCGCCTGCTCAAGAGCCAATTCCAGTCTCTCTATAGCAAGGGGATACTCCGCCCTCACATAGAAGAAGCCTTTACTGGCTCCAATCGCATATCCAGCTATCATCATCCCTTCTATAACACTGTGAGGATCACCCTCCAGGATGCTTCTATCCATAAAAGCTCCAGGGTCACCCTCATCTCCATTACATATTACATATTTGGGACTCCCTATGGCCTTACGGGCAAGTTCCCACTTTAAACCGGTAGGAAAACCTGCTCCTCCCCTCCCTCTTATTCCTGACCTCTTTACCGTATCGATAACCTCCTCTGGGGTCATAGTGAGAGCCTTTGCCAAAGCCTGGTATCCTTCTCTCGCTATATACTCTTCTATGCTTTCCGGGTTTATGATCCCCATATTTCTCAGGACTATACGCTTCTGCCTTGCCACAAAATCTATCTCGGAGAGTGATGGGAAGACCTCTTTGGTCATAGGTTTCTGGTAGAGAAGTCTATTTACCACTCTACCCTTCAATAGATGCTCGTTAACAATCGTCTTGGCATCCTCAGGCTTCAACCTCACATAGAAAACTCCATCCGGGTATACTATAGCTACAGGTCCCAAGTCGCAGGTCCCTACACATCCAGTATCCACGACATTTACTTCTTCTCTTATACCAGCCTCTTCCAGTGCTTTTAGAAGAGCATCCTTAAATTCATAAGCCCTGGAAGATACACAGGCACTTCCAGCACATATGAGTACGTTAGCCCTTACTATAGCCATCTCATACCTCTTCTGTGCTTAATACCCATTCATTTATAATCTGGTCATTCACTATATGACTGGCAATGATCTGTCTGGCTCTCTCTGGAGTTACCTTCATATAGGTTATTTTGGGTTGCCCCGGTTTTACAACATTAACGAGTGGTTCATATTCACAAAGGCCAACACACCCTGTCTGCGTGACCACAACATCCTGTATATTCCTCTTAGCCAGCTCATCTAGGATTGCCATCAGGGTCTCTCTTGCCCCAGCAGCTATTCCACATGTTCCCATCCCTACGATTATCTTTGTGCTAGACTCCTGTGTTCTGAGTCTTATCTGAGCCTGTGCCTGTTCTCTTATACGCTTTAAATCCTCTAAAGATTTCAAAGCAATTCACCTCCGGTAAATTCTTTGTAACTATTATACAATAATTCTTTCACTTTTCCCAATAACGCATAGTCTCCTAATAGATCTTTTACATCCGTGGAATCAAAAAACCAGACTCTTCCATCACGGGTCTCCCGGTAAGATATATGGATATCGGGATTGGTCACCAGTATGGTCATAAGAGTAGAGATAACATCTCCCAGTGGAGGTCTATCCAGATGGTCAAGAGGAAGCTTTAAGAAAACCGTAGTACCAATCCCCGGGGTAGACTGGATATCAAGAGTCCCCCCTGTAAGTTCCGCTATCTCGTCCAGAAAAGAGACACCCAGCCCAACCTTCCTGGTAGTTCTTGTGGTAAAAAACGGGTCTCTTATACGCTCTAGGGTCTTATCATCCATTCCTCTTCCGTTATCCGTTACCTTTATAGTTATAAGATTCTCCTTCTTATCGATAGAGACCTCTATACTTATCTCGGTAGCACCTGCTTTTATACTGTTCTCAACTATATCTAGAATATGTAACGAAAGATCCTCCATCATTTGAGTGATTTTATAAGCTGTAAGACCTTTTCGGAATTCATACGCCCATAGACCTGGTCATTTATCATAATAGCCGGTGCATGGCTACAGGCACCTATACACCTAACACTCTCTATGGAAAATTTACCATCAGGTGTAACTTCTCCAACCTTTATACCCAATACTTCCTCAAACTTTTCCAGTACCCTTTTAGCCCCCTTAACATAACATGCAGTTCCCTCACATACCTGAATCTTATACTTCCCCTTTGGCTTCAAAGAGAAGAAGTGATAGAATGTTGCCACCCCATATATTTCGGTTAGAGGGATATTTAAACTCCTAGAAACCTCTTCCATAGCTTCTTTCGGAAGATACCCTAACCTCTCCTGAATCTCCTGGAGTACAGGCATTAGAGCTCCAGGTTTCTCCTTCCAGTTAGATATTATCTCATCTATGATTCTTTTTTGAACAGGATCCATACCTAATCCTCCTTTACTAGCCTCTAGATAGTTTATAGTTCCTAAATGCTTCTCTTAATCCCTCGAAGGTCTTCTCTTTCAATTCCAGAAAAGTTCTGGGTCTGACAAAGTCCTCCAGAAAATGTGCATCACTTGAAGATATGATAGGGACGTCGTAGGGAAGAGACCTCCTTATCGTCTCTATCTTTTCTTCTGTTGCGAACCTGGAGACCTCAACTGCATCAATATCGAGATTACGCGGGAAGAAGCCCAACGTATAGATAAGGCCAAAGGATTCTCTATCTATATGGGCGGGAATCACTATACCATCGAAGGAATGTATAAGGTCAGATATCTCATCAACAGAAAAATCGGTAGAACCAAGCAAAAAGTGTTCTTCATATCTAATAAAATTTGCCTCATCATCTACAATCAACTGACTGCTGGTATAATCCTTACTGGGGGCATCGATTAGATGGCTGTGTATAACAGCTTCTAACTCCCTGGCAGTCTCTACATTGGGTAGTATCCCTAATATATGTACCTCTTCTCTGGAGGTTATCTCTATACCTGGTAAGACCTCTAAGTCCGGTGCATACTTTTTAGCAGAACCTATTACACTGGAGACATTTCCAACCGCATTATGATCTGTTATGGCAATCATATCAATTCCCAGCTCTAGAGCTCTCCTCACAATATTTACAGGTATCATTTCTATCCCCGCACACGGAGATAATAATGTATGAATGTGCAAATCTACAGCTACATTCATCTAATACCTAACTCATATATTTTACCACATATTGTAAAGGCGTCTAACTCTGTAGATAAGAGTGCTATATGCTCTTCTCTGGCTTTGGCTATAGTCTCTTCGGAGGGTTTAACACCACATGGAAATATGATACAGCTTATTCCCACCAATGTAGCTACGGCGATGACATTTATATGTGTCTGTACTGTGATCCATATATTACCCTCTTTGGCAAACCTCATCACATTGCTTAGGAGATCTCCCACATAGCCTCCCTTAGGGGACCTATCCAGATCAGACTCGTTCCCTAAATTCTCCAGAGGTAAAATATCCAATAATTCTCTTAACGTCATAACTATCTTTCCCCTCTAATTATATTTATTAAACTCCTAGCATATTCTTCAATACTATCTTTAAGCTTGAAGATGCAGTCAGTAAGCCTAGCCTCTCCGTTAACTATATCTTCAGCCAGAGCCCTACAGTTTGGAGCCCCGCAGGACCCGCAGTTGATCCCTGGTAGACTCTTAAGGATGTCCTCCAATCTCTTCATCTTCTCTATAGCGGTACTCAGATCTTCTCCCAATCTGTATGGAGAAGGGTTAACCTCAGCCTTCTCCCTGAGAAAATAGCCTTCAGACTTTAATCTCTCATAAATACTGTGGTCTATCCCGTAAGTTCCTAGATCCTCCAGCATCCTGATCTTTACCCTTGCCAGATATGGATTCTGGACATTTAAGGGTCCTCCCACACATCCACCACTGCACATCCTACCCTCAAGAAAACTTATCCCTTTTAATTTCCCCAGTTCTAAATCATCAAGGACCTTTAGCACATTCTTTACCCCATCCACTACCAGGTAATTCAATATGCCGAGGCTCTTCGCCTCTCCGCCATCCCTTACCCAGCTTATCCCCTCTCCCCAGAGAGGCTCGCTACGGTCCTCTTCTACATTTTTTATCAATCTCACAATATGTTTATAGGCTTCAGCTACACTTATACTCCCATTTACATAATGTATGCCTCTACCCTCTTTTATATCGGATATCTTTGCTGAACAGGGAGTGATCAAAAATATCCCTATCTCTTCATCTCTGTAGCCATCAGTGATAAGTTTTTCCCTGATATATCTTGCTGAGATCTCCTCAGGAGAAGGAATTGGCGTAAGATAATCGACTAAAGAGGAAAACCTAATCTGTATCAACTTAACTACCGAAGGACACATAGAAGATATATAGATCCTACCGGGATTCTCCTTTAAAAGTTCCCTGAGATAAATGCTGGAGATCTCTGTCCCAAAAGCAACATCCATAATAACATCAAAGCCCATCTTCTTTACCGCAGACCTTATAACATAGGGAGAGATATCCAGCCCAAATTGGGCATAAAGTACAGAACTTACAAGGGCAACTTTTACCCTGTATCTGGACATATCTTTTAATTCTTCCAGGATTACCTCTATAGCACGTTCAGAACAGGAGGTTATACACTCTCCACAATCTATACATCTGTCTTCCAGGAGAACCGCCTTTCCCTGTCTCACTCTCAGGGCTTCAGTAGGACAAACCCTTATACAATCCACACAACCTTTGCACAGGTCCCTATTTATCTTTATCATACTCATTGAGATCAACCTACCTTATATATATTACTGAAGTAACTTCTGTACCTACCCCTACAGTACTCTTTATATCAAATTCATCAGAGCAGGAGATAATGTTTGGTAATCCCATTCCTGCCCCAAAACCTAATTCTCTTACCTTTGGAGACGCAGTAGAATAACCAGGCTCCTTAGCCTTTTCTATATCTTCTATCCCCGGACCTTCATCTATAGCCTTTATGACGATCTTATCTGAAGATATCTCCGCTATCAATTTACCCCTATATGCATGGATCACTATATTCATCTCCATCTCATAGCTGGCTATGGCAACTCTTTTTATGATATCCTTTGGTAGACCTAAATCCTGCAGATATCTCTTTATCTTACTGGAAGCCTCTCCCCCATTGATAAAATCTCCGCCCTCAACAGAAAATTCCAGTCTTATTACCCTGGTCTTTTCCCCCTCTTTCTCTTCAATCTCTTCTTTTTCTTCCTTCAAACCCGGTAATCTTATAACTATGTCCAGAGGGGTCACCATCCCGAGGAAGACACCATCCCTATCGACAACCGGGAATCTTCCATACCCATAGACCCTGAAGTATTCTATAGCATCAGCCAGAGTATGAGATGGGGACAGGGTGACTACATTTCTGGTCATAATGTCCTCTACCGAAGAATCCCTCTTATTCTCCTCTATAGCCTTAAGCAGATCATACATTGTAACTATACCGACCAATCTTCCATCCTCATTGGTGATAGCAACGCCATCCAACTGATTTATTTTGAGTATCTCTCTAACCTGAGATACCTTCCTGTCAGGAAGAACCTTTGGCATATTGGCATTCATTATAAGGGTGACAGGAAGCTTTAATAAGCTGTAAAAGTCTCTATCTATCTCTCTCACATCTATTTAACGCCAGATATAATTTTCCACAAGCCTCAAACATAGAATACTTTGTGGTCATAATAAGGATCTCGTTAGCCCTAGCTAATTTCAGGGTCTCTTCTGGAGGGGTCTTGCCATTTACAAAAATGATACCTATAAGGTCTAACATCTGTGTTGTTCTTACCACCTGCGGTTGGGTCATAGCGGTAATCAAAATACCAGGCTCCTTGACGGTAGCCAGTATATCACTCATAAGATCAGAGGCATAGAAATGTTCCACATCTCTATCCAGCAGACTCTCACCACATAAGATCTTAGCAGATAGTACCTCTTTAACCTCTTCAAGCTTCATTATATTCACCTCAATGATAAGTTTAGTCTTTCTCTACCTCACCCAACAGGAATTCTCTTGCTTCAGCAATCGTATAGAGAGAACCCATAATACAAATAAATTCTCTCTCTAAATCCAGACCAGCCTTTACGGCTTCTCTCACATCTGGAATAATGAGAGGCTTACCTCCCAGATCCTCAACCGCCCTTCCAAGAGTCGCCGGGTCTAAAGCCCTGTTACTCTTTGGAGCAGTCACAATAATAGTATCTTTTACATAAGGGATCATAGAGTTGACTATTCCGTATGCATCTTTATCCTTTAGCATCCCAACTATCAGGGTAGGTTTCATATCAAAGAGTAATACTATAGATTTTGAGAGTTTTTCCGCCCCACCTTTATTATGAGCTCCATCAAGGAGAATTAAGGGATTTCTAGATACTATCTCCATTCTGCCAGGCCAGAAAGCACTCTTAAAGCCCTCTACAATATCTCTATCGGTAATATTGAGCCTGTCTTTTAATATCTCCAGAGCCATAAGAGAAACAGCCATATTCTCCACCTGATATATCCCTTTAAGAGCACTGAAGAATTCTCCCTTTCTTTTTTCATTCGTAAAACCTATCTCGGTTCCAATCTGGGAAAGGGCAAACCAGTCCACAGAAAAATCCCTTCCCAGTATGTAGAGTGGTGCATCCAGAAATCTGGCAACCTCTCTTATGACATCTAAACCTTCCCCTCTGGCTCCTGTAACGACTGGAACCTTTCTCTTTATTATCCCTGCCTTTTCGCGTCCTATAAGAGAGAGCGAATTACCCAATCTATCCATATGATCCCAATCGACATTGGTGATAATAGAAACCAGGGGTTCACTTACCACATTAGTAGCATCCAACCTTCCACCCAGTCCTACCTCCAGGACTATAACATCCACCCCAGAATTATAAAAATAGAGGAAAGCCATAGCGGTGAGGATCTCAAACTGTGTCAGATAAAATTCGCTATCTTTATCAGAGAGTCTTTCTATAAAGGGTAGTATATCCTCCAGTATTCTGACAAAAGATTCCCTATCTACAGGCTTATTGTTTATCTGAATCCTTTCACGTATAGAATGAAGATGGGGAGAAGTGTAGAGTCCTACCCGATAACCAGCAGACGTAAGTACAGATGAGAGCATCCTAGAGACAGAACCTTTACCATTTGTTCCACCTATGTGTATAACAGGTATCTTATCCTGAGGATTATCAAGCTGATCCAGAAGCTTTTTAATCCTCTCAAGTCCCAATTTCCATCCAAATCTTGAAAGCCCCTCTATAATGTCTAAGGCATCCCTGTAAGACTTAACCATCTGATTGGGCTGATAACAAAGATAATCTGTTTAATAATCTTTCCTTTTCTTTTATAAGATTTTCCCTTCGAGTCCTTTCTTTCTCTTTAGCCTCTTCTTTAGCCTTCAAGAGGAAGTCCTTATTCTGTAATCTTTCCTCTATCCTCGATATCTGACCTTCTATCTCTTCTATCTTCTCCTTTATCCTCTCGATCTCCTCGTCTATATCAACAATATCTCCTATCTTTACATATGCCTCGAAATCAGACCTTACAGTAGAAATAATCCCCTTCTGAGGTGGTAGAACCTCTGGAAGTATCTCTAGTGGTTCGATCTTAGCGAGAGAAGATATGATATCCTTCTGTCCTCTAAGGAGTTCTCCATATGTCTCACTATGAACAAATCCTGGGATCTTCTTCTCAAAGGATATTCCCATCTCCTGCTTAAGAGACCTCAGAGTCTTTATGACATCAAAGATAACATTAGCCTCCCTGATGCTCTTCTGATCTCTAAAACCTGAGGGGATGGGCCAGTCAGTCACAGAAAGCATACTATCGTTATCCCTTACATACTCCCACAGTTCCTCAGTTATAAAAGGCATAACTGGGTGTAAGAGCTTGAGATACGTTCTGAATACATATAGTAAGACCCAGCTTATATTGCCGGGGTTATTCTTTAGGAGGAGTTTAGAGATCTCGATATACCAGTCGCAGAAATAGTCCCAGAAGAAACTATAAAGTGACTGGGCAATCTCGTTAAAGTCATAGTTATCATAGTAGGAGGTTACTCGCTCTATCATCTCGTCTGTAATACTCAGTATCCACTTACTGAATACATCCAATTCATCGAGAGACTCAGGTTTTACTGGATCTTTAACACTCATAAGTATGAATCTACCAGCATTCCAGATCTTATTGGCAAAATTCCTGGCGCCTTCGAGCCGTTCCCTTCCTATATTTACATCCTGTCCCTCGGTAACTAAAGAGGTCAGGGCAAATCTCAGGCTATCTGCCCCCAGCTCCCGCACTATATCCATAGGGTCTATGACATTTCCGAGAGACTTACTCATCTTACGGCCCTTCTCGTCTCTCACCAAGCCAGTTATATATACATCTCTAAAGGGCATCTTGTCTGTAAATTCCAGTCCCATCATTATCATCCTTGCAACCCAGAAGTAGATAATATCGTATCCGGTTATGAGTAGAGAGGTGGGATAAAATCTTCTAAAGTCATCGGTATCATCTGGCCAGCCCAGTGTACTCATAGGCCAGAGTGAAGAACTAAACCAGGTATCTAGGACGTCTTCCTCCTGCTTCAGATTACTGCTTCCGCATCTCGGACAGGACTTTGGGTCTTCCATCTCAACGATCTCTTCGTTACAATCCAGACAATACCAGACTGGTATCCTGTGTCCCCACCAGATCTGCCTGGATATACACCAGTCCTTTATATTAATGAGCCAATCATGGTATACCTTCCTCCATCTCTCAGGTATAAATCTTACCTCACTATCACGCTCTAAAGCCTTCTGTGCTAATGACTTCATCGCAACAAACCACTGAGAAGAGAGGAGTGGCTCAACTACAGTTCCACATCTCTCACAGTGTCCCACACTGTGGGAGTAATCTTCGACTTTTTCCAGATATCCCTTTTCTTCCAGATGTCTCACTATGAGATCTCTGGCTTTGAACCTATCAAGACCAGTATAGGTATCCAGATCAGGACAGTTTATCTTTCCATCGAGATCTATTACCTTTACACTAGGGAGATTGTGTCTCATCCCTATATCAAAATCCACCGGATCATGCGCCGGGGTAACCTTAAGCGCCCCTGTACCAAAGCCTGCTTCAACCGCCTCATCTGCTATTATGGGCAATTCTCTCCCAACTAAAGGAAGTATAGCAGTCTTACCTATCAGATGCCTGTATCTATGGTCGTCCGGATTTACCGCAACTGCAGTATCACCAAGCATAGTCTCAGGTCTTACTGTGGCTATTGTTATATAACCACCTTCCTTTAGAGGATAACGTATATAGTAGAGCTTATCACTAGCCTCTTCGTATTCCACCTCTATATCTGAAAGTGCAGTCTTACATCTCGGACACCAGTTTATTATCCTCTCGCCTCTGTATATAAGTCCCTTCTTATATAGAGAGACAAAAGCGGTCCTGACAGCCCTGGAACAGTGTTCATCCATAGTGAATCTCTCTCTACTCCAATCACAACTAAATCCCATCTGCTTGAGCTGATTCACTATGTTATCTCTATATCTCTGCTTCCACTCCCAGACCTTCTCCAGGAATCTCTCTCTTCCAAGGTCATATCTGGTAAGACCCTCTTTGGCTATCTCCTTCTCCACAACATTCTGAGTAGCTATTCCGGCATGGTCGGTTCCTGGCACCCAGAGGGTTACAAAACCTTTCATCCTTTTATATCTGACGACTACATCATCCAGGGTAAATCCAAGTGCATGTCCTATGTGGAGATTACCGGTTACATTGGGTGGCGGTAATACTATAGAGAATGTATCCCCACCCCTTTTCACTTCCGGGGTAAATACATTAGAATTAAACCATCTCTCTATCCACTTTGGAGCTATCTCTTTTGGATTATATACCTTAGCTAACTCTTTCAAGGATCTCCTCCTTATAGAATACTATCGGAAAGACTTCATCCATATGAGAAACACTCCTTATAATCAAATGGTTCTTTATCTCTTCAGGGATCTTACTGAGGTCATTCTCATTCTCTTTTGGAATAATGACCTCTCTTATTCCTGCACTGTATGCAGCTAAAAGCTTCTCTTTTATACCTCCAACCGGGATTATCCTGCCTCTAACCGTAATCTCTCCAGTCATAGCAACATCCTGTCTGAGAGGCATACCTGATAGACTTGAAGCTAATGCGGATGCCATAGTGATACCGGCTGAGGGACCATCCTTAGGAATAGCTCCCATCGGGATATGTATATGAACGTCTATCTCACTGAAGTTATAGTTAATACCCAGTTCCCTGCTTCTACTCTTTACAAAGCTAAAAGCGGTCTGAGCTGATTCTCTCATAACTTCTCCCAGCTGGCCGGTAAGGATGAGATTACCCTTGCCATTCATATGGATAACCTCTATCGGTAAAACTTCTCCACCTACCTCTGTCCATGCCAATCCATTAGCCAATCCTACCTCTGGCTTTTTCTCTATAAATCCACCCAAAAATCTTGGAGGACCGATAAGCTCGGCAAGGTTCTCCTCGGTAACTTTAAATATACCCTTCTTACCCTCAAGATAAAACACTACTGCCTTACGAAATATCTTAGCGAGTTCCCTCTCCAGATTCCTTACCCCTGCTTCTCTTGTATACTCTTTTATGATCTTCAGTATCACATCTTCGGGTATCGATATCCTCTTCCTGGATATGTTGTGTTCAGCGGTAAGCCTGGGTATAAGAAAATACATCGCTATGTTGAGTTTTTCCTGTTCGGTGTATCCGCTCAGGGTCAATATCTCCATCCTGTCCAAAAGGGCAGGCGGAATATTCTGGGTGGTATTTGCGGTTGTTATGAAGAAGACCTGCGAGAGATTATATGGTATCTCCAGATAGTGATCACTAAAGTTTTTATTCTGCTCCGGGTCAAGGACTTCTAAAAGGGCAGAAGCAGGGTCTCCCCGGAAATCAATCCCCAGCTTATCTATCTCATCAAGGAGAAAGACCGGATTCGACGACTTTGCCTGTCTCATACCCTGTATAATCCTGCCAGGGAGAGCCCCAACATAAGTCCTTCTATGACCTCTTATCTCCGCTTCATCCCTTATACCACCAAGAGAAACCCTCACAAAATTTCTACCGAGAGCAGTACTTATAGATTGAGCAAGAGATGTCTTCCCTACCCCAGGAGGACCGACAAAACACAGTATCGGGCTCTTCTTTGCCCCTCCGTACTTCTTTACCGCCAGAAACTCTATTATTCTCTCCTTTACCTCCTGGAGTCCATAATGATTCTTATCGAGGATATCTCTAACATTCTTGAGGTCCAGCTTATCTTCGGTATAGATATTCCAGGGAAGACTTATGATCCAATCAAGATATGTCTTTATTACTCCACTCTCTGGAGAAAAGGGAGGAACTTTGTTGAGTCTTTCCGCCTCATCAAGCAATTTCTCTTCGATATCTTTAGAAAGCTTCAGGTTCCCGATCTTATCCTTATAATAAGATATATCAGACAGGTCCTCTCTTTCTCCAAGCTCCTCCTGGATCGCCTTTAACTTTGCCCTCAGATAATACTCCTTCTGTATCTCTTCAACCTCTCTCTGGACCTTACTCTGGATCTCTTCTTCTATCCTCAGGATCTTGAGCTCCTTTTCCAGGACCAACGTGAGCCTGAGGAGTCTTTCTTTGGAAGAAGATAGAGAGAGTAACTCTTGCTTTACAGAGCTCTTAAGGGGAAGATTAGAAGCGATGATATCAACTAATCTGTCTGGCTCGTCCCTTATCTCCTCGAGACTTATAGATGCCTCTTCAGGGAGGTCATGATTGAGTCTTATATACTCATCAAACTGGGCAAGTACAATCCTTGATAATGCTTCCAGTTCCAGCGAATCATCTTTTATCTCTTCTACCTTCTCTATCCTGGCTATAAATGATGAGAACGTGTGAGAATAGATGCATTCAACTATCTTAGCCCTGTATCGGGCTTCTACAACTACCCTATAACTTCCATCAGGCAGTCTTACCGTCTGGATAATCTCTCCGACAGTCCCTATATCATACAGGTCCTTTGGAGTTATCTCGTCAAGTTCATTATCCTTCTGAGTTACTATGAAGATCTTTCTGTCGTACTCACTGGATAATTCTACCGCCTTAATAGAAATATCCCTTCCAACATAGATAGGGACTATAGTGGATGGGAAGACTACCATATTCTTTAAGGGTAAAACCGGTAAAAGTTCACTCTTTTTCTTAGGCACTTTCTCTGTTCAACCTCTCAACATCTTTTTTTGTCAAGAGGATCGGACTACTCTCTCCTCTTATGACACTGGCGTCTATAACACACCTGACGACGTCAGATCTCCTAGGGACCTCATACATAACGTCAAGCATAACCTTCTCTATAATACTCCTGAGTCCCCTTGCTCCTGTCCCCTGCTTTAAAGCTTCCTCTGCTACAGCAGAAAGGACATCGGGAGTAAATACAAGCTCAACACCATCTAGGGCTAACAGTCTCTGGTACTGTTTTAGGATGGCATTCTTCGGTTCAACCAAAATACGCATCAACTCCTCTTTCGTCAGGCTCTGCAGGGTTGAAACCACCGGTAATCTACCAACAAGTTCCGGAATAAGGCCAAACTTGACGAGATCTTCTGGCAGTACATATGAAAGTATATCGTAGGTATCTTCATTAGAGATAAGTTTCCCGGTAAATCCGATAGACTTTTTCCTTATCCTTGAGGCGACGATCTTCTCCAGACCTTCAAAAGAACCACCGCATATAAATAGGATATTTGTTGTATCTATCTGAATAAACTCTTGATGAGGATGCTTTCTGCCACCCTGAGGAGGGACATTGGCTATTGTACCTTCTAATATCTTAAGGAGCGCCTGCTGGACGCCCTCTCCTGAGACATCCCTTGTTATCGAAGGATTTTCAGACTTACGTCCAATCTTATCGATCTCATCTATATATATGATGCCCTTTTCTGCCCTCTTGATATCGTAATCGGCTACCTGAATCAATCTCAAAAGAATATTTTCTACATCTTCACCTACATATCCAGCCTCGGTCAGAGTTGTGGCATCAGCTATAGTAAATGGAACATCAAGTATCTTTGCCAATACCTGAGCCATCAATGTCTTACCTGATCCGGTTGGACCTATGAGCAGTATGTTACTCTTGGTAATCTCGACGTCATCCTTATCACTTGGTGGTGCCAAGATCCTCTTATAGTGATTGTAAACCGCTACAGAGAGTATCTTCTTTGTCTTCTCCTGTCCTATCACATACTCGTTAAGCTTTTCATAAATCTCGTGGGGTTTTGGTACCCTATCCCAGGTCAGCTCCTTGCTGGTACTTTTAGTACCAGGGGATATATTATCCTCCTCGAGTATCTCGACACATATCTTCACACACTGGTCACATATATAGACCCCAGGGCCAGCTATAAGTTTTTTTACTTCATTCTGGCCCTTACCACAAAAAGAACACCTTAATATCTCTCTACCTTTCATCTTCTACTCCTATGGTCTTCTCTCTATTATTTCATCTATTATACCGTATTCCTTTGCCTCCTGGGCGCTCATAAAGAAGTCTCTTTCTGTATCCCTTTCTATCTTCTCTAAAGGCTGGGATGTATGTTTTGCCAGTATCTCATTGACTATCCTCTTGAGTCTCAAGAGTTCTCTGGTCTGTATATCTATATCTGTAGCTGGTCCCTGTAATCCTCCATAGATAGCTGGCTGATGTATCATTATCCTGCTATGAGGAAGTGCATACCTCTTACCCTTGGTACCAGCAGCCAGAAGAACTGCGCCCATACTCGCCGCCTGACCTATACATATGGTGCATATCTCCGGTTTTATATACTGCATCGTATCATATATAGCCATCCCTGCGGTAATTGAACCACCAGGGGTATTTATGTATATGTATATATCCTTTTCAGGATTCTCTCCTTCGAGGAATAAGAGTTGTGCCATTACAAGATTAGCAACTTCGTCTTCTATAGGACCCCCAATAAAGACGATCCTTTCCTTTAAGAGCCTGGAGTATATATCATAAGCTCTTTCTCCCCTACTTGTCTGTTCTATTACTATTGGAACCAAATAATCACCCATCATTCTTTTACTTCTCCCTCTCTATTTTTTATCAAATCTAACAAGAATCTAAGAGCCTTATCCTGCTTAATCGTATTTATAGCACTATTTCTTACCTCTTCGGTAATATTCTTGACCTTCCAGGAAGTAATGACCCTGTTGATCTCTTCTTCTGTTACCTCCAGTGATTCTTTATCTGCTATATAACGCAAAGCCAGTGTAGCCTTTATATCATTCAATGCATACTGATAATTCTTCTCCTCAAAATCCTCTGGAGCTTCTCTATTATTATAGAGTATTCTCTTCCAATACTCCAGCCTATCCCTTACCATTACCTCAGGTATCTCTACCTTAACGCCCTCTGCAAGTCGATCCTTTATCAACTGATACATAGATTCTTCCTTCTGGGCTAATCTCTCTCTGTATATCCCTTGTCTAAATCCTTCCCTCATATCCTCAACAGACTGATAGTTAAACCTTTTGGCAAATTCTTCATCTACTTGAGGGAGTTCTAACATCTTTATACCCTTTATAAGTACGTATAAAGTTACCTCTTTGTTCCTTAAGGATTCTTCATAATAATCTTCAGGGAATTTCGTCTTTATCTCTACCGACTCACCTATCTCTCTACCTATAAGTGGTTCGTCGTCTCCAGGGGACACTATCCCTTCCCCAATATGTATGATAGAACCTGTAGCTTTATCCTCATCAAATGGCTTTGTAGGATCATCTTTTATATCTACAAGTACATAGTCACCTTTCTCAACAGTTGTCTTTCCCTCTACGTCCTTCCATACCCCTAATCTCCTTCTCAGTCCATCGATAAATTTATCGACGTCTTCATCTGTTACAACAGGCTCTTCCCAGGTAAGATCACTTATAAGTCCCTTATAATCTTCTATCTTTACCTCTGGATAGACATCTATTATAAAGGTAAAGATAAGAGGCTTTCCATCACCTCTCTCTATAAAATCCAGGTCCCTGATCTCCAGAGGGACTATACTGTACTCCTCTATAAACTTCTGGATTCCATTATTAACAAGTCTATCTATAGCCTTCTCTACTATATACTCCCTGCCAATAAAGTTTTCCACTAGCTTTAATGGGGCTTTCCCTCTTCTAAATCCGGGAACGGTAACGGTAGAAGCTCTTGACCTCAACTCCTCTTCTATGGCTTTTGCTACTTCAGTCTGATCATAAGATATCTTCCCTTGGATTTTACTTCCACTTTGAGTAAATTCCTTTTCCATCAATACCTCCATAAGACATTTAATAAAAAATAACTCGATAGCATAAGCTATCGAGAGTAATCTTCTATATTGGAGCGGAAGACGGGATTTGAACCCGCGACCCTCTCCTTGGCAAGGAGATGCTCTACCGCTGAGCCACTTCCGCATCTTCTATTTAATGGTGCGAGGAGCGGGATTTGAACCCGCACGGGTGTTAACCACTAGATCCTAAGTCTAGCGCGTCTGCCAGTTCCGCCACCCTCGCTCTATTAAATGGTGGGTCGTGCAGGATTCGAACCCGCGACAGCCTGATTAAGAGTCAGGTGCTCTACCAACTGAGCTAACGACCCACTGCTATATATTTTACCAAAAAATTCTAAGATTGCAATAGTCTACTGACTGTTGTAAAATATAAACAGGCAGGGGAGCTCCTATATCGGGGCTGAGAGGAAGGGATAAACCCTTCGACCCTTTGAACCTGAACTGGGTAATGCCAGCGTAGGGAGCTATAGCTGATTGAGTAAATAAAAGGCTGTAGGCTCTCTCGCTTACAGCCTTTTATTTTTTACAAGGAGGAGATGAAGATATGGGAAAGATTAATGCCAGGTTAATAGCAGAGATAGGGTTGACACTAGCCCTGGGGATTGTACTCCATATGATCCCAATATACCAGTTACCCCAGGGAGGTCGTATCACTCCCGGGAGTCTGGTACCTATATTTGTACTTTCCATTAGAAGAGGGTATAAGGTTGGGATGCTAACCGGGGCTATCTTTGGTCTTTTGGTGTATCTTATAGAACCATTCTTTGTTCACCCTATACAGTTCATACTGGATTACCCACTGGCTTTCTCACTTCTGGGTATATCAGGTGCTATAAGGGGCATACCAGCCATTGGTATAATAGCTGGAACCATATGTAGACTCTTGAGCCACATAGTATCTGGAGTTGTATACTTCTCTTCCTATGCCCCAAAGGGGATGAATCCATGGGTCTATTCGATTTCATATAACAGCTCTGTAATACTCCCTGATGCGATACTCGCTTTACTGATAACCATAATAATTCTACCGAAGCTTCCGAAAAGATGAAAGGACTGCTTATTGCAAGTGGAGAATTCTGGGACAGGGAAGCATTAATGGAGGAATTAAAAAAGGGGGACTTATTCATTGTATGCATAGATGGAGGGACCAATTATGCATATGATGCAGGGGTAACACCCGATCTGATAATAGGAGATATGGATTCCATTAATCAAGAAATACTTAGAGACTACAAAAGGCTTGGAGTATCTTTTAAAGAGTATCCAAGGGATAAGGATAAGACAGACTTCCATCTTGCACTGGAAGAACTCGAGAAGCTCGGTATAGTAGAGATAGCGATATACGGGATAGTCGGGACAAGACTGGATCATACACTGTCTGCTCTCGGTGTAATAAGAAAATTTATCAGGGAGGATAAGTTAAGATTTGTAAAGATATCCCTGGGGCAAAAATCCGATGGTTACGTATTCAGGAGAAGGCTAGAACTATATGGGAAACCAGGTGAAGTGATCTCCCTTATACCGTTGACCGATGAGGTAAAGGGGGTAACCACATATAATCTCAAGTACCCACTTAATAATGCCAATATATATCTAGAAGACAGTCTTACAGTGAGTAATGAGATAGAGAGGTCTCCATTTTATATAGAGGTAGAAGAAGGGGTAATACTAGTGGTCCATCATAGATCTGAGTAACCTGGGAATCTCATTAGCCACCTCCTCAGCAAGAACCCTTTCCTTCTCCTTACTAAGCATATCTCCTGCGAGACCATGGAGATAAACCCCAAGGATACTGGCGGAAAGAGGAGATAATCCTCTGGCTATAAATCCTCCTATAAGCCCGCTCAACACATCTCCCATCCCTCCAGTAGCCATAGAAGGATTTCCAGTTGGATTTATGTAAGCTGTTCCATCTTCAGATGAAATAATGGTCCTTGCTCCCTTCAAGACTGTAATCACCCGATATTTTCTGCTGAAATCAGTAGCTACAGCTATCCTGTTGTTCTGAACAAATCCTGTATCCTTACCGATGAGCCTTGCCATCTCCCCTGGATGGGGAGTTATAACGATAGGGACCTTTGAGGACATAAGCATCTCTACTGAACCCACTATATTATTAAGTCCATCAGCATCCAGGACTAGAGGGACTGTGCTTGAGGTGATGATATCTCTTATAAACGACGGATCAACCCTTCCGAGCCCAGGACCCACAACTATGGCAGATAAAACTGGTAATAGCTCCTTCCAGTCCCCCCTGGCAAAAAGAGTCACCTCCGGATCTATAGAGTGAAGCAGACAGGAGATATCAGGGGTGATAAAAAGAGTCACAAGTCCTACCCCACTTGCAAGGGCACCTTTGGTTACTAGGATAGATGCCCCGGGATAATTTGACGAACCACCTATGACACCTACCCTTCCATATGTCCCTTTATGGGAATCTGGTTTTCTATGGGGAAGAATAGACCTTATCAATTCCTCATCGATGAGCTCATAGTTTCTCTCAATATATCTATCCAAAGGGAAACCCAGATGTATTATATGTATCTCTCCTGCATACTCCGCCCCTGGATAGATATATAGGCCCAGCTTGGGTAGTCCTAATGTAAATGTATACCTTGCTTTAACGCACTCACCGGAGACCTTACCTGTACCTGCATCCAGACCAGAAGGGACATCTATGGAGATGATCGGCAGACCCAGAGAATTCATATGTCTTACGATAGAGGCGTAAGGGTCTCTCAACTCCCCCCTAAATCCTGTGCCAAAGATTCCATCTACTACAAAGTCCCCTCTGGGTAATTCTTCCCTGGACTCCAGTATAGCCTTAGGGGAGAGCTCCTTTAACCTGTCAAGTTGAATCCTGGTAAGGGGAGAGATATCCTCCTCATCCCTCTTTACTATAAGGACCCTCACTTCTGCACCTTTCAGGATGAGGTGTCTACCTATTGCTATAGCGTCTCCGCCATTCTTGCCTCTTCCTGCAAAGATCAAAAACATCTTTTCTCTTATATCACCTATGAATTCTGCTATCTTATCAGCAACCCTTGTAGCTACAACTTCCATTAATAACTCCTCATCTACCCTGTAGACCTCCATAACTCTTGATTCAGCAATTCTCATACGCTCTGAATCTACAAGTATCATACAGATCACCCCCTAACTGAAGGCTAAAGCCAGCATACGTGATATAAGTGGTACCCTCATACAGCTCATAAGTTTATAAGCCACCCTCCAGGGATGGTCAATATTCCCGGCAGAGAGTATTATAGACTTTGCCCTTTGATTATCCAGTAACTTCAATAATTCAGACTTCTCAGTATCCGTAAGACCCAGAAAGATCTTCCTTAATCTTAAGCCCAGCTTTATCTCCTTTCCAACTGATTTCATCCAGAGTTTGTGGTATTTAGATAGCATACTGCTGGAAAAATCTCCCCTCTCCAGCGCCTCCAGAGCTACCCTACTGCAGATCATTCCCGCCAGAAGTCCAAGATACAAGCCTCCCCCGGATAACGGCTTCAGCTGTACTGCAGAATCTCCAACAAGCATAACATTATCGGTAAAACTCTTTTCTATGAGACCTATGGGTATAATGCCTCCCATAATCCGCCTTATACCAGAATTCCTGAAAGACATAAGAGGTCCCCACTTTTTACATAATTTATCGAAATACTCCCTAGGATTCCCCCTCACATTTATCCCTAGACCAATCCTAGCATAACTTCTATTCATAGGGATGATCCAGGAGAACCATCCAGGAGATGTCTCACTATCCAACATAACATCAACCTGTTCAGGAGTGAGGCAATCCAATTCTCCTTCTATCTGAAATCCATAGATGATCTCTCCTGGCAAAGGAAGGTTAAAGACCCTTGCCACAAGAGAATGGGCTCCATCTGCCCCTATAACTAACGGTGTCTTAACCTTGTATTCCTTTCCCTCTTTTCTGAAAAGAACATCTATATATCCGTTACTCCTCTCAAAGGCGATGGCCCTTGACCCTTTCAATACTTCTACCCCACTATCTTCTGCCTTTAATGCCATCTTCTTATCAAACATTATCCTGTCTATAACAAGAGCATACGTCTTCTCTCCCAAAAATGAGAGTCTTGTTCCATCATAACCATATATATTAGCCCCTCTAATTCTGTTGAGGACCACCTCATCCCCAATCCCGCTCATCGATAAGACTTCCTGAGAGATGAGTCCAGCACAGTGAGGAGGCTCCCCTATCTCATTATGCTCTTCCAGGATAAGCACTTTCCTTTTACCCTCTGCTATAAGCCTGCCGACAAAACAGCCGACAGGTCCTCCTCCAACTATTACAACATCATAATCCATCGGTTACCTCTAACTTCTAAAGGATTTACAGTAATCAGATACCCATTTCACCCGTTCAATCCCTTCCTCATCCACCCCTTCAGGGATCTCATCGGATATACCAAGTATAAGTCTGGGATGGAAGAGTCTTACTAGCTGTTCCACACACTTATAGAGTTCTTCCCTGGGATACATAGGTAGAAAGAGAATAGCAGGGATCCCATCAAGTAATATCTTATCACCGATATGTTCCTTCATCTCCTCTATGGAAACATCCCCCTGAGGTAGAGGGGTTAAAGCCTCCAGACCATCGAATGGTAAGTCTTTCAGATATTTGAGTATTGGCCTGAAGTGCCCATCTATATGGATGTGGGTGTATATACCTGCTTTTCTAAGCTGATTCGATCTTTTCTCCCAGAATGGAATAAGGTACTCTTCAAAATATCTTATGGAGAACAGGTAGGCATCTATATTCTCTCCAAAGTTAACTATCCTCACAACATCCCTGGAAGATATTATCTCCTCATAGAGTCTATCATAGGAATCATCTATAGCCATCATCAAAGCTTCCATCTCTTCAGGATAATCATTGAGGGCATATACAAGGTCCTCCAGGGTCATCCAGGAACTATCAACATTCAGGGTCTGATAAGGGCTCCTGGGGAGAAAGAATTGAGGGTATCCTCTATCTCCGATAAATCTATCTCCCATATCGAAATTCTCTCTTATAAAGTAAAACTCCATATTTCCAAACAGCCATATTGCCTTCTTTATGTCCTCTCTAGTCTTTATGCAAGATTTGGATGTCCTCCAGTTTCCATCAGAGGTCAGTCTTACCTCTCTTATCAATTGACCATAAGGTGTATCTATAACAGTCACCCGGCAATCCTTTCCCTCTTCCCTCTCGCTAATTTTCACCCTATCGCTATACTTTAGACCTATAGGACTGGGGATACCTGTATAATACGCTACATATCTCATAGATATATCTAGTTCGTCATAGAGATCAAGAAGAGAGTAATCTTTATATCTCTCTGGCATCACATTAAACTGTTTATGCCAGTGATACCAGGATTCTATCCTCGGCTGAAACAGAGGATAAGGTATATCTAATCCCTGAAACACTCTCAAGTTCATCTCTCTCTTAGTCATTGTTCTCTCCCTCCAGGATGAAATTGGTGTAATCTTATTATAAATCTCCAATGAGTCTTTTAAAAGGGATCGTGATAAAATTAATATTGGAAGATGAAGATACTTGTGGTAAGTGATCACCAGGAGCCCATACTGTATGACTTCTTTGAGGAAGAGAGATGGAAAGATATAGATTTTACCATCTCCTGTGGGGACCTTCCTCCGGAGTTTCTCTCTTTTCTTGTAACAGTACTGAAAGGACCACTATTCTATGTAAGGGGGAATCATGATACCGTATACAGGCAGAGACCTCCAGAAGGCTGTACCAGTATAGAGGGAAGATTAACAGTATATAATGGACTGAGAATCCTTGGGTTTGAAGGTTCGATATACTATGGAGGGAATGAACTCCAGTATACTGAGAGACAGATGCATTGGAAGGTCATAAAGACGATACCACAGATATGGAAGAGTGGTGGGGTTGATATACTCGTAACACATGCGCCACCGCTTATGTGTATAGGGAATTCTCAGGATCAGTGTAAATCACCGGTTGGCTCGGGGAAACAATGCCCTGAGAATAAGCCTCTTCTGTGCGAAGAATCAAAAGACCCTGCCCATAGGGGATTTAAGGTCTTTAGAGACTTCGACCTGAAGTATAAGCCGAAATTCCACCTCCATGGGCATACACATCTTGGATATCTAAACAGAAGGAGTAACAGGATAAAAATCTTGGGAGACACCAAGGTTATTGACTGCTACGGATATTATATCCTGGAAGTCTAACAGAGTATATCTTTTCTGAGGAAGAATAGATAGGCAAGGATAACAAACCCAAGAGAATGCAGTAGTAGTATCAAGGAACCGTTATTAAGCTCCGCCCATGGAATAGGGTCATTCCAAGCCTTACTCCATATATCCAGATAGGACGTAAAAAGGTATGGTTTTATCCTCTGTATATTGGAAAGGACATTAAGGAGTATAACGGTAGAGAGAGTCTTAAGGAGGGTCTCCCCTGTAGAATTAGAGGTGATGGACCAGAGGACAGAAAGGCTGGCAATGGTCAACAGACATACATAGCTGTAAAAATAGGCAGGTAAGAAGTTATCCTCCCAGGAAAACGGAATAGGAATTGGTAAAAGTGGAGAGATAAATGTCTTTGCCTCTGTCCCAAAAAAGAGAGCCCCTAGAGAAAAACTGACTATCCCGGTAAATAACAGTAATAGAAAGGTAATTATAAAATTGACCATCACTTTAGCTATAAAGATTCTTCTCCTGCCACCTATTCTCACAAGATAGGTTCTTATAGTTCCTTCAGCAAATTCCCTCGTGAATATATTAGCAGTATTCAGAGAGACAAACAGGGGTAAAAGGAATGGCATCCCTATGGTCAGGGTAAAACCCATAACAAAGTATGCATTTATCAGTGGACGAAGGTCTATGGTGGAACCTGTCTGGATGTGAATCTCCAGATTAGCTCCAGACTTAGCTACTATGATCAAGATGACTACAAGAAGGAGAGACCCCAAAAAGGTATAGTACACCTGTTTCTGCTTAAAAAGTTTGTAAAGCTCTATCCACAACATGATTCTCACCAGTTATACTTATGAAGAAGTCCTCCAGTGTAGACCTTATAGGAATAAGGGCAAATACATCTATCCCTGCATTTACAAGCTCTTTATTGAGCTTAGAGACATCTTCCTTATTTATATGTATTAGGAATTTATCGCCATCTTCGGCAAAGTCCTTCACTATAGGATTACCCCTAAGGACACTTACAACCAGTTCCTTTGGATTTGCCACAAGTGTAACTCTATCTCCAAAGGTTAATAGATCTTCAACTTCTCCCTCAGCTATCAACCTACCCCTATGTATAACCCCTACTCTGGTAGCCATCTCCTGAACCTCCGAGAGGATATGACTAGACAAAAAGACAGTTACTCCCTCTCTATTCAATTCCTTTATGATGTTTTTTATCTCATATATACCCTGAGGGTCCAGACCATTTGTCGGTTCATCCAATATGAGAAGCTCAGGGTCATTCAGAAGAGCCAGGGCTAAAGCCAATCTCTGTCTCATTCCCTGCGAGTATTCTGAGACCTTCTGTCTGACACCTAAAAGGTTCACTTTATCTAGAACTTCTCTGATCCTCTTTCCACTCTTCACTCCAAGTAGACTTCCGTAGAGTCTCAGGTTCTCCTCGCCGGTAAGATAAGGATAGAAAGCTGGGGATTCGGTGACAACACCTATCCTTGGGAGTATCTTGCTTAGTTCTCCAGGGACCCTTGCATAAAGAACCTTTGCATAGCCCTTGGTCGGATAGAGAAGTCCCAAAAGCATCTTTATAGTTGTACTCTTCCCTGCCCCATTCTGTCCAAGAAAGGCATAGATATCTCCTCTATAGACAGTCAGGGAGAGTTCATCAACTGCCAGCTTGTTTTTATAATTTTTAGTAAGCCCAAATGTCTGTATTACAGGTTCACCAGCTCCAGACATCATCGAGAATATTTACTGTTACCGACTTAACTCCCTCTATAGACTCTACTACCTCTTTTATCTGGGACAACATATACTCTCTCAGTGGACAACCTGGAATTGTAAATATCATATCTATAGTAACATCACTGTCATCTATCTTGACCTCTTTTATAAGCCCAAGATCCACCACATTTATACCAAGCTCTGGATCGTACACGTCTCGCAGAGCATTTATAACTGTGTCCTTATCTACCATAATATTCCTCCTGAATACTCAAAGTCTCTAATCAGTATAGTATCAATTGCATTCCCTTGTCAAGATAGCAAGAGTAAGGTAAAATCATTATCTATGGGGATAAAGCTTATAGCCATAGACATAGATGGGACATTGATAACTCCCGATAAAAGAGTGACTCCTAGAGTCAGAGAGGCACTGAGGTATGTGGAGGATAGGGGGATTATGGTCTCTCTGGTCACAGGAAGGTTGTATCCAACCTGTAAAAAATACGCAGTTGAACTAGGGCTCTCTGGTCCCTGTGTCATATATCAGGGAGCTATGATAATAGACCACAGGACAGATAAGGTGCTCTATGAACTTAGGATTCCAAGGGATAAGGCTATAGAGATACTTAGATACTCGAGAGAACATAACCTGGCTCTAAATGTCTACATAGATCAATATACATTCTACACGGAAAGACCAAACCAGTACTCTATCTTGGATGCACAGCTTAATGAGGTAGAGATCCAGATAGTCAAAGACCTGGAAGAGATATTGATATGCGATCCACTCAAACTTATGTTTGTGGAAGACCCCAGAATTATCTCCAGGCTGGAGGAGATATTTTCGAGAAAGGATGAAGGACTTACAGCTCTAACATCACTTCCCCAATTCCTGGAGATAGTAAATAAAAAGGCTACCAAGGCTGATGCATTAAAATGGATAGCAGAAAGATTTGATATAAAAAGAGAGGAAGTTATGGCTATCGGCGATAGTCATAATGATATACCTATGATAGAATGGGCAGGAATAGGTATCGCTATGGGAAACGCAGACGAAAAGGTAAAACAGTCTGCAGATTTTATCACCCTACCGAATACGGAAGATGGGGTAGCCTATGCAATTGAGCAGTTCGTAAGGTAACTATCCTGATTTGTAATCATTTTTGTACCCCACTAGCTATAAGAACTAACCTCCCTGTCTTACTTACTTTTAGGGTAACACTATAAATGTCTGTTAGTCCATAGCATATCTTACAAAACTTATCTTTATTCTCTTCTAGCTGAAGGAGTGTGAAAAATATTATAATTGAGAATGACACGTGCGGAATGTGGGTCCTAGTTAGAGTTTTTAGTTATAATATACCAGCTCTAGCTAGAAAGGAAGTCTTCTTTTAAAAGGTGATTACAAGTCAGTTCCAAGTATCCTTGACAGCCCAAATGAACGAGCTATAATTTTATTTAGGAGAACGGAATGAAAAGAAGATGAGAGTGGAAAGAAGAGTGTAAGGGTTATAAAGGATAATTCAGTCAAGTTGACCCGAAAAGATAGTTTTAGAGTTTCCGAAAATCTACTTTTTATTTTGGAGGTGGTAAAGATATGTATAGTAAAAATAGGTTAATATTAGCTCTATTAGTATTATCTTTTGCTTTTGTGATACTTACCCCGCTTACTGCTCAGGAGCTTATACTTTCTAAAGTATATATGAAAGATGGTAATGTCTTTGTAGGGGAGATAACTAGGTATGAATCTGGTATTATCACTATAAAGACCGAGTATGGGACATTCAATCTTGATGATAGTAAGGTAAAATACATTACTGTTTCTGAAAGCGAGCTTAAAGAATCGTATAAAGAACCTTGCATTGTTTTAAAGGATGGAAAGGTAATTCCTGGGAAGGTCT
>Ga0080004_1191610_pt1 | contig 74656 bp, 83 predicted proteins | sample WasSprMetagenome_FD_69207 | JGI IMG/M metagenome (GOLD analysis project Ga0080004, IMG submission 69207) | Sulfidic aquatic microbial communities from Washburn Spring, Yellowstone National Park, USA - WS (SPADES assembly) (version 2) | ecosystem: Environmental > Aquatic > Thermal springs > Hot...
CCAAAGCGGTCCCTTCCCCCGGGGCTGCTAGAAAGCCTGTGTTACAATGGGTGAGAACCGTCTGCCCATTCCCGATTAGAGTTGCTCCAATTGCTCCGAGTTTACGAGAGATTTCCTCCATGCTCTCCTGGATTCTTTCAAGCTCTTTTTCTAGGGCTGGGCATATGTCGCTCGCCTCGGATGCCACCGAAAGCATCCTTTCGGTTAAGGTATAAAGATCCCTTCCAGTCGGCCTCGCCTTGAGAAGTAGCTCTGCAGCTCGGTGGAGTTCACTTAAAATTTCTTCTCTGCTCTTTCCCTTGTTGTGTCTAGCCACGAGTACAAGCGTCATGGCCCCTGCGAGTCCGATGAGCGGGGCTCCCCTTATTTTCATCTCACGGAGAGCCGTCGCAATCTCCTCCGGGTTTCTGTATTCTTCGAAGCGTACCTCCTGTGGAAGTCTTGTCTGATCGAGAACCCTCAGATGGTCGCTTCTTAGCTCTATCGCTCGCATCCAACCTTGAAAAAGGGAATATAATCGAGGTTAGGAAACGAACCTTCAGCCAATCGATTTTCGAAAATGTCTGTCGCCAGTTATTATCTCATCTATCTGATTTCCCGCATAACGGCTGCGTCTGAAACGACGAGCGGAGGATGAGGAGAGGTGCCATTCACATGTGCCTCCCACTCAGGTGGATATGTCCCGTGACGAAGAGTCGAAGCCCTTCGGCAGGTCGAAAACTCAAGCTCCCTCGTCCCGCGTAAACGAACTCTCCGATGCTTGATGGAGGACGAGGATGTTGAAGACATCTGCAGCGAGTTTGGACTACTCACGAAGCTTTCTCTGCTCACCTTCCGCTCACGAACTATGTGGTACGGTTGTGAAGCGTTCTTTACCACCTCCGTAGCTCATCGTCGACATCCTCTTTTCTGTACAGGCGCACGAAGCCCATAGGAGGAAGCCCCCGGCTGCGTGAGGGAATTGATACGGGTTTGGCGGTTCCGCAAGTCCAAGAATGAGTACTTTTCAGGTGGCCCGCTTCAATTCTATGTACATGTGCCTGAATCAGTACATCCTGATCCGATGCCCTAGGCTTCTTGAACTCAATTATAACGGGAGGTCTTCATCCAGTACCAAGGTGTGTCGATTTTCCGATGCCGTCTGACAAAAGAGTCCACCAGCTTCGGCCTCTCCTCCATCTGATCGGGTTAGACTCAAGTACCTCTGAATCTCTGCCTCGCTGAGCTCGATTTCTCAACGCTCGAAGTTTCAGTTTCATTAAGCAGAACCGCAAACAGCGTGAGCAAGGTGAGTCCTCTTACCCCTTCGCAAAGACCCTCCTTCCGAAATCGGAGAGCCTCACCCTGAAGGTCTTCCCCTCGGGCTCCCTCGTAATCCACCCTCTCCTGAACAGCTTCTTACAGGCGTCCGAGACCGTCATCCTGTCCGTCTTCATCCCCCTCCTCGCCAGCTCACCCACCAGCTCCGTAACCAGAATCCCCTCTGGCTCTCTCTCCGAGACTATCTGCAGGATTTTCCACTTGAGCGGGGACCTCTGGAGGAGGAGAGCAACCTCCGGAAGGCCCTCCTCCGGCCTCGCTCCAAGGGCCTTCAGGACAAACACCTTATCTATTTTCTTGGGCCTCGGTTTCCTCTTGGCGTACTCCTCCACAACCTTTGCCAGAATGAGGTTGATGGATCTGGGAATCCCCTTGGATCTGGAGTAAATTTCCTTCCTTGCGGGTTCCTCTACTATTTTAGGGCTCACACCCGCGTACTTCATGTACTTGTCGATGTACTCTTGGAATCTCTCCCAGGTAAGCGGGCCTAACTGGATTCTGCACCCCTCGAACCTCTCCCTGAGGGTCTCGGAAGCAGACGCTAAAACTTCGGCGATACCGGGGAGGCCCGTCAACACTACTGAACACTTTCTTCTCCCACTGCTGTCTCTAGCGCTTATCAACGTTCTCAGCATCACCCCCAACCGTATCCTCTCTTGCTCTGGTAGTTTTCCAAAATCCGAGGCCTCGTCCACCACGAGCACGTAGCTTTTGTTCGAGTCTAGTCTGGAAATCATGTCCTCCAGCCTCTCCTCTGCCGTTTTGCCTTTCGCCTTCACCCCCCACTGCTTAGCCACCCTCTCGACAAACACCTCTGGGTCTATGTAGAGCGTGCTCAGCTCAGCGATTCCTCCCTCTAGCTTTCCCTTCACCATCGTGAGCAGGCTAGTCTTCCCTGAGCCGGGCACTCCCTCCACCAGCACGGGGAACTGGCGGTTCTGGACGAATGTTAGAATCTTCTCCAGTTCGTCTCCTCTAGCGACGAAGAGGGAGGAGTCGATGAGGCCGTCGGTGGTCAGGTGCTCAGTTCTTACCATTTACATAAAGTAAGACTTTTGCTTTTATAACTCATTCTGCTCACGATGCTACTTACCGATAGCTGGAGAAATCAGCCCAGTTGCTAAAGTGGACGGACGATCTGAAGTTTCACGTTGGACCTGTTCACAGGTTGGACTGGTACTGAATTTGTAGGTTCTCCCCCTTGATAATTTGTTAATCGTAGACCACCAGCTACATACGATTTCACACTTGTGTACCTTTATCAGTATCAGTGCTAGATGCCCCATCGTCCCACGAGACGTTTGTTCTCAGCAGAAACTCAATTCAGACCGCGTGAATGTCACCAGTACAGCTCCCAGTTTTCCACGATGTCGTCGGAGCTAACTGCCGTATTGGGCGCGCACTCCCCTCCGTAGTGCCGCCCCACTTGAAGCCGGGCCTCGACATCTAGTTGAGGCTCGAAATAACACAGACGGTCAAGATCCTTGATTCTGAACGCTACAATTGCATGGTAGGATCCGCTCAGCCGGACTATCACCAATGCACATCTCAATCCCCGCTCCCCCGCATGATTCTTCACGGTCGCGGCGTAGTCCAAGCAAACGAAGTTCTCTTTATTATAAGGAATGGTGTTTGTCTGGTCTGCCATCAGGAACCGCGTCACCTCCTCGTAAGTGGGGTCGTGCAGCTCGCATCTGGTGGCCGATCGGAGTAAGCTGACCTCCCTCTCCAACTGTGCGAGTCGTTCTTGGGAGAATTCCAGCTCCCCTTCCAGTCTGTCCACCAGAGTCCTTGTCGTGTATACCTCGGTCGACAGCCGAAGTGCTTCGTCTTCCAGCTCCGAAAGGTGGGACTGACGGTGCAGAGAAAGGGGAAGGAGAAGGATGCCGAGAGATACCAAGGCCGCGATGGAAAGAACCTGCAAAAACCTCACCATGCTATGACCACCCTCCTTATGATGTACCTCGATGGAGAATACGGAAGATTCTCCACGCAATCCGTGTAGAGTTTCCCGACCACAGGCACAACGTGGTAGCCTGTAGGTTCGAAGTAAACCATGCCGTTATCCGGCGTGTTGAACCCTATGAGCTCATAGGTGACCTCCTCTCCGCTCTCAGGATCCTTCGCAACGACCGCCACATACGCGCACCTTATCCCCCTCTTCTTGGCCCGATACAGGAGCTGGGCGAGCCGGGAATAAACAAAAAGGTTTCCGAGAGGCTCGGGGGAGCAATTCCTGACGAGCTCCTCGGCCTCACAGAGCAGGGGATCCCGGAGGTGATTCTCGTCCCCCCACTTCAAATTTTCCCTCTCAGCCTCCAGTCTCTGTATGTCGGCGAGGTAGTTTTCCAGCCTGCCGGAGAGCAGGGCTCGGATTTCCTCTAACGTCTGATATTCTTTCTCCAGCGACCTGATTGCCTTCTCAGTTTTGAATTCTTGCTCCCCCAGCTGGCGGTAGTACAGGAAGACTCCCGCATCGACGAAAATGCAGAGGACCAAAAGCGAGAGGTAAACCCGGCTAAAAACCGACTTCTCCATTCTCCTCCCTCCAATTCAGCTTCTCGTTAATTCGTGCAATCTTGTCTGATCTTCTGCTGTTCTCGACGGAGATTGCTCCCGCCCAAGTTTTTCGCCGCTCTCCGCCAGTTGCTCATCGGCCGTGACTATAAAATCACACTTCTCCGCCATCGCCGTTTGAATCTGTATGGCATCTGCCTGACACAGGTCATTCAATATAATCTTCCAGCCCCCAGCAGTTTGGTGGAACCTAAGCCGACCGGGGATTCCCACCTCCACGTGGATTATCTCTGGGCGGTTGTTCTTTACTTTGAAGGCAAGTATGTCGAGTTCTCCCCGCTTTCCCCCTTTCTCGGCGGGAAACGGAAGGTTGGTTCTGATGGAATAGCCTTTCAGCTCGAGGTACTCGCAGACAAGCTCCTCCGTCCATGTCCTAAGGAAAGGCATCTCACTTATTAGTTGCTTGTTAAAAACGACTGCTCACATAACTGATGCCACCCCCTTCTCTGCTCATGGTAGCCAGCAGGAAAAAGGTAAATATGGCCCTGCTAAAAACTGGTCAAGAAAACTACCCAGATTCCAATCAGGACCCAAATTAACCAACCGACTTTCGTTGCTCACGTTGCTCGTGAAACTGCTTTCCGCGTATAGCGAGTTAAACAAATGCCACGCACTGCCCTTACAAAGGTTGGAAAACATTAAATGTTTCCAAAAACAGGAAACAAAAATCGCCTTAAGCACCAGATTCTACTGCTTCAGACTCCTCCGAGGAAGTAGTTTGCGCTTATCATCTTGTTCAGGAGGGTCTTGAATCTCCCTAGGGTTCCTCACCTCCTCCAAAATTACGCAGAGCTTGACATACTGCTCAGGATCTATGGAAAGATAGTACTCCGAAGGGGAGTAAGAATCAGTTGAATGGCACTGAAAGGGGTAGCGCACGGGTGGCCCGCCTCTTTCAGCGCAGCCCCATCAGAGGAATAATGTTGAGGCGGGCTAAAAACCACCCAACCAAGAACATGTCTGGGTTTGCTACCAGGTATACACTAAAATGTTCGTATCAACGAGTTGCGTATATTTCTTCTCTTAGCCTTGCTGGATTCGCCTTCAACCCTCCCATATCAAGACTCCTTTCAACAACTCGAGCTCGCCTCCGTGATGGCTTTATCTAGTTTCCTTTTTCCTTTGCCGAATCTTTCTTGAACCTTTGCTCGCAAAGTAATTTGATGTTCCTCCACATGAGAGAAGCCGTTGAAAAAATCAAAAAGAATAGAAACCAAGTGGTGGAAATCATCTCCCACATGGATGCAGATGGTGTTTGCGCTGCGGCCATTATCTCCAAAACACTCGAAAGAGAGAACATTGAGCACAAGGTTCGATTCGTGAAGATGCTTTACCGGGAAGTGGTGGAGAAAATCTCTCCTGCTGAATTTACTATCTTTACGGATTTGGGGAGTTCTCAGCTTTACAATCTAAAGCAGTGGAGAGGAAGGGAGGTCATCATTTGCGATCACCATCCTCCTCAGAATAAAGAGGGATGGGAAGGACTTTCGCATCTTAACGCCCATCTTTTTGGGCTGAACGGTACCGAGGAAATAAGCGGCTCGGGGATGACATACCTATTGGCCAGAATGTTTGGATACCATGACCTTTCAAAGTTAGCTCTCTTGGGTGCCCTAGGGGATGCGCAGAATGTTTGGGGGAGGCTGAAGGGTTACAACAGGAGAATACTAGAAGAGGCAAAAAAGCATGGAGTGGAAGTGGGGGAGGATTTGTTGCTGTTTGGAAGGTTTAGCAGACCCCTTTTCAAGAGTCTCATGGGGTTTTCCGATCCTTTCATTCCAGGACTCAGCGGTTCCACCATTGGAGCGGTTTCGCTGCTGAAGGAACTGGAAATTCCACAGAGGAATGAGAGGGGAGAATGGAGGAGAGTGGCAGATCTTTCCATGGAGGAGAAGAGAAAGCTCACCAATGCCTTGATTAAAAGGGCCTTAAAATATGTTCCCCCTGAGCTATCTTCTTTTGTTCCCAGCCTCGTCTGGGGCGAAGTCTATAATTTGCCGGCAGAGACGGAGATTCTACGCGATGCCTCCGAGTTTTCTACATGCCTCAACTCAACCGCCCGACATGAGCAGCCAGAAATCGGGTTCGAGCTGGCAAAGGGAGACAGAGGACCATACTACCGTACCATGTTACAGCTCCTGCGGGAATATCGCAAGTTCCTTTCTCGGGCCTTAGAGGTCCTGCAGCAGGAAGGGGTAAAAAGCGGACCAAAGGGAAGAATTCAATACTTTGATTTAACCGGAGTCATCAAAGAAACCTTTGTCGGAACTCTTGCTGGTTTATGTCTCTCTTCGGGTCTTTGCGACCCATACAAACCGGTGATTGGGATGGTTAGGGATGCAGGTCTTGTGAGGATTTCGGCGAGATGTTCTAAACTCCTGTTTTTGAAGGGGTTGAATTTAGCCGAAGCTGTGCGAAAGGCGGCGGAAGCGGCAGGGGGAGAAGGCGGCGGGCATGCGGTTGCTTGCGGCGCACAGGTCCCCGAGGAAAAACTGGATTATTTTATGCAGGAACTGGAGACACAGCTAGGAGGATTCTCGTTTGAAGGTTAGAACCTTAAGGGCACGATTAAGTGTTTCCTCTTTGGATTCTGCTCCCTCCACCTCCTGCAAAATTCCCTTTTTTCTGTAGAATTCTAACACAGGTTCCGTCTGCTCCTTGTAAACTCTCAATCTTTCTCTCACGATTTCGGGTCTATCGTCCTCACGCAGGTAAAGTCTCCCTCCGCACCTGTCACATATTCCTTCTTTCGCTGGCGGAAGACTGATGAGATTATAGATGGCTCCGCATTTTTCACAAAGTCTCCTAGCCGAAAGTCGCCGTATAATTACTTCTTCAGGCACAACTAGGTTGAGGACGAGATCCGGAGGAGAGACTTTTTCTAACATCTCTGCTTGAGCCGGAGTTCTGGGAAAACCGTCCAATATGTACCCTTTCGTTTGCTCGAGTTTTTGACGAAGCACTTGAAACACAACCTCGTCGGGAGCAAGCTTGCCTTGAGATATATATGCACTTACGATTTTCCCCACGTCGGTTCCACGTCTGACCTCATCCCGCAACAATTCTCCCATGTCCAAATGTGGAATCCCCAGCTTAGATTGGAGACCTTGAGCGAGAGTTCCCTTCCCAGCACCTGGTGGACCGAAAATCACGAGCTTCATCTGCTGTTCATCTTCCAAGCTTTAATTTGGTTAAATCAATCACTGCGAACAGTTCCACCAGTTGGTGGTAAAATCTTACTAAAGCGGTCTTACTTTCCTCCTTTCCTGAAGTTCAAACAGTTCAGCAATTTCCGTAATCGTGCTCGCCTGCTCCGGGGCTCCTGTCCTCGCTCTCTTATGAAACGCGGAAACCTCAGCCAGCAACCGGAGGTGTGCTTCTCCTCCCGGGCTCACTTGGATTTCCTCGAAGGCTCGGAAAGATTTCAAACCTTGTCCAAAATTGCCGGGATCACTGCATCCGCTTGAGTTCACTCTAGCGTGTGATCTGCAGACTTTTTACCACCTCCTTAACAAAATCGCGGAAGATCTGTAGCTTTCCAAGGGTTTCACGAATCTCATCTTCCTCAACTTTCCAGTATTGGTGAACGAGTCTGTTCCTCACCCCAACAAACCATATAAGCCCCTCTGAAACTTCTTCGCTTATTATATGTTCATCTTTCAATATTTCGAACACCTGTCGAAAAGTGTCGGCCCTCCTAAGCCCAAGTTCGCTTATAATCGAATTCCCTATGTTTATGCTTTCATCCACAGAAATTTGCAACAACTCTCAAGCGCGTAGCGGTTCGCCCTCACGTCACCTTTTAGTTTCTCCAGTTCTTTCAAGCTTTCCTCAAGTCTGGAGATCATCAGCAAAAGTTTTTCTTTGTCAACGGCCAAAGGTGCCATTCTCAATCCTCTCTAGCATCTTTCTGAAGTACTCCTCCCTCAACCACTTGGTGTCCCAGTAAAGTACTTCTGCTCTCGTCTCAAAGTTCACCCTTTTCTCGGCGGAACTGAAGTACAGACATTTGCCGTCCCTCAATATCCTGTGAATAAGAGGAAGTGAGGCATGCTTCAAGTTTACGAGATCTATCCCCTCATCCTCGAAAATCTCCTGTAACCCGATGATTAGACTCGGCTCATCTACTTTTCCCTCTGCCAAGTAGGCGACATCAACATCACTCGATTCGTGAGGATTGTTTGTGGCATAAGAACCGAAGATATAAAACAGGTCTATACCAAACCTCTTACAAAGTTCCGCTATCTTACCCTTGATTCCTTCTAAATCGAGCGGTCTTCCCCCCCTCGACTTCAGGACCCGAGCAAACCTCATACATTAATAGGAAAAGGGAATTGAAACCCTTGCGAACGCCTCTGATTTAGGTGGCATTAAGATGTCTCTTTCTTGAGTGGGCCGCCGTGCTTCGCCTTCCTGCGCTCCTGAAGCTCGAACAGCTCTGCAATCTCCGTGACCGTGCTCGCCTGCTCCGGGCTCCTGTCTTCTCTCACTCTAACAAAACGTGGGAATCTCAATCCAAAACCAGACGTATGCTTCTCTTCAGGGCTTACTTGAATCTCCTCGAAAGCTGTTTCAAAAACTATTTTTGGTTCGAAATAAGCATCGCATTCGATTTCTATATCGACCTCGCTACTGGGTTTTTCTATCTGATAAGGCTTGAGAAGCTCGGTTAAGTTTTTCAGATCTTCGTCGGTATAGCCGCTACCACACTTGGTGACGGTTTTGAATCTCCCCGTATCTTCATCCCTAGCCGCCAAAACGTAGCTTCCCCAATATCCTGCCCTCTTTCCTTTCCCATAAAGAGCTCCAACTACAACTAGGTCCAAGGTTTCCAGCACGGGTTTGAGTTTCAGCCACACAAACTCTCGACGCCCTGCCCTGTAGGTGGAATCTAAGGCCTTGGCTAATAATCCCTCATGACCAGCTTGGATGGCCTTCTCCAGGAACTTTTGTATCTCTTCTTTGTTTCCACTTACTATTTGCTCCACCACCATCACCTTGCCAGGGATCTGATTCACTGCCTTTTCCAAAGCTTTCCTTCGCTCGGTGTAAGGACGATCCATCAGATGTTCCTTATCGCAGAGGAGGAGGTCAAAAAGGTATATTTGAATGGGTATCTCCCTAGCAACTTTTTCTATATCATACTTCCTCCTACGCTTGAGAACCTCCTGAAAGGGCATGGGTTTGTTTGTTCGGGGGTCGACGGCCACAAGCTCCCCATCCGCGATGGCTTTCTTGGGTTTGAGCGCCTGCCTGAGCGGATCTATAAGGTCTGGAAACATGTTCGTATAATCCTCCATTCGTCTGGTAAACAATGTTATGTTGTTCTCATCCTTGTGCACCTGAATTCTTATACCATCAAGCTTGACCTCGAAAGCCCCTTTTCCGCCGAGTCTCTCCAAGATTTCGTCTAAATCCTCGGCTCTCTGAGCAAGCATCGGACTAACAGGGTGACCCACGGTAACCCCCAGCTTCTTTAATTGCTCTTCACCTTTAGCTGCAGCCTCCGCAACAAGCGCATAATCGGTGGTTAGCATGTAAGCATGTTCAATCTCCTCTGGAGGGATGTTGAAAGCCGTTGCTATAGCATCTCTCAACCTTCCCTCGGCTACTCCGATTCTCAAGTCTCCAAGCACCGTTCGCACAATAAACTTCGCCTCTAGGGGGGACGCAGAAGATAGAAGCTTAGCAACTGCTGCAATCTTCCTATCCATCGACCCCTCTCCGGTTATGTCGGGCAATGATGCAATTGTATCAAAGACCTCCTTAACCGTCAGAGACCTGGAAAAAAGAGTGACCTGCCTCTTTCTGGAAAACAGCTCAAAGGCCACTTTTCCAAAATCACCAATTTTTTTCACGAGCTCCTCTACCTCTGAGAGGGGGTAACCGGAGGCCAATGAGAGGATTTTCTTCAGCTGTTGAGGACCCACTCCCGTTTCTTTTGAAACATAGGTTGGCCAAGGACGACCCAAGAGGAGGTAAATAACCCTTTTTATTTCTTCGCTTGGCGTTTGCTTAAGCAAGTCCACGATTAGAGCATTTTTTTGAAGATAGGAGGGAGTCTGTTCGAGCTTTTCAAATGCCTCAGCCAGAATTGCGTATCGCATCAGAATACTCCATTCACCTAATATCTATGGGTGCGAAATCGCACGAAAAGATAATATTTGTTACACTAACCGTAACGATGAAAGCAAGAGGTGAGGAGTTAGCGGAAAAAATCAAGGAAATCTCAATCGCGGAATTCTTCGAAAAGAACAGACACCTCTTAGGATACGAGAATCCGACACGGTCATTGCTCACGGTTGTAAAGGAGGCTGTGGAGAATTCGGCCGATGCAGCAGAAGAGGCAGGAATTCTACCCGAAATCAAGGTCGAAATCCAGCAGGTGAGTGAGGACAGGTTCAAGGTGATAGTGGAAGACAACGGTCCTGGGGTTCCTTCCTCAAAGGTGCCCGTAGCCTTTGCGAAATTCCTTGTGGGAAGCAAGTTCCACCGACTAAGACAGAGCCGGGGAATTCAGGGAATTGGCATACATGGAGCCGTACTCTATGCTCAGCTCACAACAGGCAAACCCACCAAGGTAACTTCAAGTCTGGGGGATGGGGATCCCATTCATGAGTTCGAGCTCATGATTGACGTAACAAAAAATGAGCCTATCGTTCTCTCCCATCGAACCTTACAGAACTCAAATGGGTGGCACGGTGTTAGGGTAGAGTTGGAAGTAGAGGGGAGATATGTCGATAAGGTTCCCCAATCCATCCCTGAATACTTACGACAGACAGCCATCGTTAACCCCTTTGCTAACATCTATTTCAAGGGTCCTAACGGAACCTCCCTCTTATACAAGAGGAGAATCGAGCAACTTCCGCCCCCTCCAAAGGAAATCAAACCTCACCCATATGGTGTAGAATTGGGCGTCCTGAGAAGAATGATTGCGAACACATCGACCAGAACAGTTTCTGGATTTTTGACCACCGAGTTTTGTAGAATTGGTAGAGCCACCGCCTTGGAGATCTGCAAGTCCGCTGGAATAAATCCAGATACACCGCCGCAAAAGCTCACCAGTGAAGAAGTGGTTAGGCTCCATAGAGCTCTACAATCGGTCAAACTCATGGCTCCACCCACAGATTGTCTTTCACCCCTAGGAGAACAGATGTTGCTCGAGGGTCTCAAGAGGGAGTTTAAGGCCGAGAAATACGTTGCCGTCACAAGGCCTCCTTCCGTATACAGAGGTTACCCCTTCCAAATTGAATGCGGAATCGCATACGGGGGTGAGCTGAAAGAGCCTGCTCAAATCTTGAGATTCGCAAACAGAGTTCCTCTATTATATCACCAAGGAGACTGTGCTCTCACGCAGGCTGTGAAAGAAGTTGACTGGAAAAGGTACGGAATTCCCCAGGATGGACTTCCCGTTGCACCAATGGTTATTCTACTTCACTTCGTGTCCGTATGGGTTCCATTTACAACCGAAGGAAAACAGGCGCTGGCTAGTTACCCAGAAATCGTTAGAGAGGCCAAATTGGCTCTTCAGGAGGCTGGCAGAGCTCTTTTCCGATACATAAGCAGAAAACAGAGACTCAAAGAAAAACAGGCCAGAATAAGTTTGTTTGAGAGATATGTTCCAGAGCTGGCGGAATCTCTCAGTAAATTGACCGAAACGTCAAAAGAGGAAATTATAGCCTTACTAAAAAGGAGGTTAGAGCGTGAGGAGGAAGGATGAAGTAGTCCGGGCGTTGGAAAATCTCGGCAACAAAATTCTCGGGGAGATAAGAGAGGGCGAGAACCCGTGGCTTGAAGTACCCGTTCGTGCCCTGTCAAATGTGAGATACAATCCGAAGACGAGAATGCTTGAACTTGGTGAGAGAAAAGCGAAACGCTATTTCTTCAATGTTGCGCATGTTAGAAAGTTTGTTCAAACTATAGAAGCTGCTGCTCTAAGCAAGGAGCTGATAGAGATGAACAAGCACCTGAGCCTGAGGGAGGCTTTTTATCGCATGAAGCGCACCCTCCCCGACTCAAACATAAACCTAGTGGATGAGCAAGAGGAATCAAACGCCGCAATAGAAGACTTGGAGCTTATAACAAATCTGTCCAGAGAAAAATTACATTTCAATGCCAACAAGATGGGCTCGGTTGCAGGAAAAGTTGTGATAGAAGACAAGGGGGATATTATAGACTGGTCTAAGCTAGGGAGTGGAGGATGGTCCATTCCCTCAAATGTTGAGGATGTTGTTTTCAAGAAAGTAGACGCGGAGTTTGTTTTGTATATGGAGAAAGCAGCTGAGTGGGAAAGACTTCACGAAGATAGGGTATGGGAGCGTTTAAATTGTGTAATCGTTTGCAGTCAGGGGCAGGCTACGAGAGGGGTTAGGAGATTACTCCAGAGAATGCATCTCGAACATGGTCTTCCCATATACGTTCTGACCGATTTCGATCCGTGGGGATTTTACATATACTCGGTCCTGAAATTTGGGTCGATAGGACTGGCACATATCTCAGAGCGGCTCGCCATTCCGGAGGCGAAGTTCCTAGGTCTAACAGCCGATGATATCGAAAAATATGATCTGAAGAAACACTTCATCAAGTTCGAGGAAGTAGACATGAAAAGACTGGAGCAAATTTCAAAATACGAATGGTTTAAAGACAGCAAGGAATGGCAAAGACAGTTCAAACTCATGAAGCAGATGAAGGCTAAAGTTGAACTAGCCGCTCTTTCTTCGAAGGGAATAACCTTCATCTCAGAACACTATCTCCCAGAGAAAATCAACAACAAGGATTTCTTGGATTAACGACCAAAGCGTATATTTTTGTTTCCTAAAAAAGGAAACATTTATAGCCCAAAAACTAAAAGAAGATGGATCCACTCCGGTGGGCCGAGAAAGACAAACTGGCAAGAATCTTGCTGGATAGATCGCATCTCTCCAGCGAGACCTTCAAGACTCTTCTCCTTTATTATTGGAAACCAGACATCACTTTTGAAGAATTAGCAAAAAAACTGGGGGTTCAAAGACCTGGAGCATGGAAGAGGTGGAAAAAAGGCGTGGACATGATATTACGATCTTTTTACACCATTGAATTGGCAATTTACTCAGGAGTGCTTGAGCCCAGAGTGGCCGAGCTTCTGCTACAAGACCTCAGCGACTATCTTTCGCTTCTCAGGGAAGGAGAAAGTCCAGATAGGATTAGAGACAAAATAGAGCTTAGAATGCTTGAGATGCTAAGGGAGGGGAAGATTAGCGCCTAGCTTAATCCATTTCCCAGCCCAAATAAGTGTTAAAGTTGCTTCTATCTGACAGAGAAAAAAGGAAAAGTTGGGGAAAATCTACGGTAAGGCGAAGAGCGAGCTGAGACCGAGACCTCCTAGTGCCTGAGCAACTGCGTAATAAGGATCTAGTTTGCCAGGTCCCGCGATTACGTGGTCTCCGTCACCGAAGTTGTAGACAGAGTTGTGAACTGCAGAGAGACACTCCACGCCGTAGGGAGTATAGAGGGTGTTCGTAAGCTTCTTGAGGGCGCTCTGATCTCCCTTCAGCCAATAGTCAAACCAAGCCGTTGCATAATACTCCCAAGTCCAGTGCTGCCATGGAGGCTTGGGATAGAAGGGATCTACGAGGTTCGAGAATCCGTCGTGTGTACCTCCCTTGATTACGATGAGCTCTTTCGGAGGTGTGCAGGCGTAATAGTACGGGTAGGCAAAGAGTTGGTCATTTATGATTATGTCAAAGTCACCAGTAATCACCATCACAGGACACTTCTTAAACGGCCCAGCAATAATGGTTCCGTTCGACAATGCAACAACCGCTTTCACTCTATCATCAAGCACAGCAACTCTCGAAACCGTGAAACCTCCCATGGAGTGACCCTCAACACCAATCCTACCTGGATCTACCCACTGCTTTACTGGGCTTCTTTCGATAAGGTAAGTGATTGCATCTTGGACATCGTGCACCCACTTCAACGTAACAGCTGAAAGCACCATTGAAGATATCAACGTGGTTTCGAGGGTCGGGTGGATTTGCATGGCAATGTAGTCGTGATAAGCCAACATTTTTGCCATGATATTGTACATCTCGAGGCTACCCATCCAGCCTCCAGTGCAAACGATTGCTGGATACTTCTTGGAGGGATCGAAGTGTCTCGGCAAGTAAATGACTGCTGGATGAGGTATTCCGAGTCGGTCGGTGAAGATTACTTTAATTGAATCATCGAACTCTGGCGGCAGAGTAACATCGGTTCCGTATGGACTCGCATAGTACTCTTCAGCAAGCGAAAGTCCTGCAAATCCAAGTATCATTACACCAACGACTAATAGGGACACTATTCTGTACTTCATCCAATTATTTCGTCGTTGCCCTAAATACTTTTTTGTAGGTAGGTAGAAAGACAAAAGGAGCCTCCTTTTGCTATTTTTAATCCCAATTAAGGAATGCCAGAAGTTAAAATAGGTTTCGAGATTCACCTACAAATCGCGACCAAACAAAAGCTCTTCTGTTCGTGCCCCACGGACTACGCCACCGTTTCCCCCAATACTAACATCTGTCCTATCTGCACTGGCATGCCCGGAGCAAAACCCATGCCTCCCAACGAAAAAGCCGTGGAAGCAGCTTTGGCCATTGCTCTTTTGCTAGGTTGTAAACCTGTAATAGGAAGGAAAATCTACATTCAGCGAAAACACTACGACTATCCAGATCTTCCCTCAGGTTACCAACGTACGAGTACCCCCATCGCGACTGATGGCATGTTGGCTGGGGTGAGGATAAGAGAAGTTCACTTGGAGGAAGACCCAGGGAAGTATGACCCTACCTCTGGAAGCGTGGACTTCAATCGGTCCGGCATACCCTTGGTGGAGATTGTCACCGAGCCCGACATCCAAACACCGGAGCAGGCCAGAAACTTTTTGAGGGAACTCGTAAGAACCCTCGAATATTCGGGAAAGGTAAGGGGGGAAGCCGGGGGTGCGATGAGGGTGGATGTGAATGTCTCACTCGAGGGAGGCTCGAGGGTTGAGATAAAAAACATCAACTCAGTGCGAGGAGTGTACAGGGCGTTGAAGTTCGAGCTTATGAGACAAGCGGAACTTCTGAAGAAAGGTGAAAAGGTCAGAAGAGAAACTAGGGCCTTCCTCGAATCTCAGATGATAACCATCCCGATGAGAACCAAGGAAACCGAGGAAGACTACAGATACATCCCAGATCCTGACCTCTATCCACTACTGATTACGGAGGAGTTGGTCGAGCGAGTAAAAAACCAGCTGCCGGAACCTCCAAATCTGCGCGAACTAAGACTTGTACAACAATACGGAATCTCAAAGAAAGAGGCCTCTATAATCGTGAGCGAGAAATCGTTGGCGGATCTTTATGAGGAAGTTTGCAAAGAGGTGAATCCCCGTCTAGCAGCCCAATGGTTCAGAACGAGACTCAAAAAGGTCCTAAATTACTTGGGACTGGAAGCCTCTCGCCTTCCATGTACCCCTTCGCAGCTTTCAAAACTTTTAAAGATGGTGGAGCAGGAAGAAATCACACCAGAACAGGGGGAGCTGGTTCTGAGAGAACTCGTGGTGAGACCAGGTGAGCCGCGTGAAATCCTCATGAGATTAGGCCTTGCACCCATGAGCCATGAAGAGCTCTTACCGATTGTCGATAGAGTCTTAGAGGAAAACCGCCAAGCAGTGGAAGATTACCTTAGAGGAGAGGAGAAGGCCCTCGATTTCCTCGTGGGAAAGATTCTCGCACTCTCTAGGAGCCGGGCAAATCCAAGAGTGGTCAAGAAATTTTTGAGGGAAAGGCTAAACAGCTATCGTTTTTGATTTAAAGGTGCGTTTTTGGATGGGAGTTGTCCTAGGCTTCTCTTCCTGTAAGGGAGGAGTTGGGAAAACCACCCTTGCTGCAAATTTGGGAATGTATTTTCACGAAATACTCGGTGAAAAGCTGCTTCTGTTTGACGCCAACCTCTCAGCCCCGAACTTGGCCATGCATTTCGGAGAGCTCAACCCCGAAAACACCATTCATGATGTACTCTCGCACAGAATTCCACTAGAGAAAGCCATCACCAAACTTCAAGGTGTAAACATAATCCCGGGTTCCCTGACCTACGGGAAAGAAATCCATCCCTATGATATCTGCGAATACGTTGAGACGTTGAAGAAAAGGTATTCACTTCTGATCCTAGATACCGCACCTGGAATCGGAAGCGAAGCCATGGCGGCGATGAAGGTAATGGACGAAGTGATAGCGATTTCAAACCCTGACACACCTACCGTCGCTTCGACCCTAAAAACGTTCAAGGCAGCCCAGGTCTGCGGAACCCACATGCTGGGTGCTGTTCTGAACATGGTTAGGGGTGAGCCATATGAGCTCTCTGAGACGGAAATAAAGAAAATCCTAGGTTGGCCTATCCTAGCCAAAATTCCAGACGATCCTAAGGTCAGGGAAGCCACGGCGGTAGGGGTCCCGATTATAAAGTACAAACCAAACTCCCCATCAGCGCGAGCCTTCAGAAAGTTAGGAGAACTGCTCCTACGGACCCTTAGAAAAAGGCTTAAAGTGTAGCTCAAAAACAAGGATGGACGACTGGTGGGAGGAGTGGTTTGGTGAGAGACCATTCAAGCGATTTTCGAGGATTTTCAGAGAGATGGACAAGTTTTTCGAAGAAGCTTTCAAGGAAATGCGTGAGTTCGTACCTAAGGAGCTTTATAAAGAAAAGAAGCTTCCGGATGGCTCAGTGGTGAAGAGCTTCGGACCCATCATATATGGATACTCGATGACCATTGGACCGAATGGTGTGCCAAGGATTCGCACTTTTGGAAACTTGAAACCTTCCCCCATCCCGCAACCCACGGAGGTAAGAGAGCCTGTTGTCGAAGTGATACCCTCGCCAAACATCATCAGAGTGGTGGCGGAAATCCCGGGGGTCAACAAGGAGGATATCGACCTTCGAGTCACGGAGGACAAATTGATAATCTCCGCCCAACGTGAAGACAGGAAGTACTATAAGGAAATCGAGCTTCCCGACAAGGTCGACACGAAGAACGTGGATGCTACCTATACCAACGGAGTTTTGGATGTAATTCTGAGAAGACGGAAAGAGGAAAAAGTGGGAGAGAAGGTCAATATAAAGTAAATCTTGGGTGTTTGTAGGGTCTGCGGCAGGGGGGCGCGAGAGATATCTGAAGTTCTCGGGGTTTGTGGAACCTGCATCAAGGAGAATTTCGAAGAGGTTGAGCCGTACATCAAGGAGGCACATAAACTTGTCCGTTCTAGATATGGACTTCCCCCCGAAGTTCCCAAGGATCCGGAGGGTGTACAGTGCACGGATTGCGGCAATGAGTGCAAAATCAAGGAGGGGGATAAGGGCTTCTGCGGCCTGGTCGAGAACCAGAATGGAAAACTCGTGAGATTGTTTGGGACTGCAGAAAAAGGGCTTCTCCAATTTTACTACGACCCGCTGCCAACGAACTGCGTTCCAGCTGAGTTCTGCGCTGGGTCAAGTGGGGCTGGTTATCCAAAATGGTGCAGAACGCCCAGAGGAGATTTAGGATACTATAACCTCGCCGTTTTTCTTGGAAGCTGCACTTACAGTTGTCTCTTTTGTCAGAATTTCAGCTTCAGAGAGATAACGGTGGCGAAAAGACCTGTATACACTGCGTCAGAGCTAGCCCAAAAGGTGACAGATAAAGTTGGATGTGTTTGCTTCTTCGGTGGGGATCCATCGAGTCAAATGCCCTTCGTACGAGCTTCTTCTGAACGGATGCTTGAGCGCACAAAAGGCAGAATTTTGCGGATATGTTTGGAGACCAATCTGAACATGAGGTGGGAAGATTTGGAGGAATTCATACCACTTTCGCTTAGGAGCGGGGGAGGAATAAAAGCAGACCTAAAATGCTGGTCAACCGAACTTCTTTTTGCTCTTTGCGGAATCAGCCATCGAACAGCCTTCTCAAACTTTGAAAAATTAGCTAAGTTTCATCGTGAAAGACCTGAGGTTCCCTTCGTTCGGGCAAGCACCCTCTTGGTCCCGGGGTACATCGATGATGAAGAAATACAGGCCATTGCCTCGTTCATTGCTCGATTAGATCCAACTATTCCCTATTCACTGCTTGCTTTTTACCCCACTTATTTCATGGACGACTTACCCTTCACCAAGAGAGAAGACGCCGAGAGATATCTAAAAATTTGCAGGCGGGAGGGGCTAGAAAAAGTCACAATAGGCAACCCCTGGCTTTTATGTTAACCACTTGCTGCAACCAAATTGGTTAATTTTTCGAATTAGTGATATTGAAATGCCAGAGCTTCCAAAAACATACGATCCTCTAACGGTGGAGGAAAAGTGGCAAAAAAAGTGGGAGGAATGGGGAATTTATAGGTTCAGGTGGGATGACTACAAATCGCCAACTTACGTGATCGATACCCCACCACCTTATCCGAGCGGTGAATTTCACATGGGAACAGCCTTGAACTGGACTTACTTCGATATCGTGGCGAGGTACAAGAGAATGAGGGGTTACAATGTTTTCTTCCCTCAAGGGTGGGATTGTCATGGGCTTCCAACCGAGGTTCAGGTCGAAAAGAAATATGGAATAAGAAAAAACGATCTTCCCCCAGAAAAGTTTAGGGAACTTTGCATCAAGCTAACGAGAGAGAACATTGCCCACATGAAGGAGGAAATGAAATCACTTGGTTTCTCGATCGATTGGTCGACGGAATATGAAACGATGGATCCATCCTATTATGCCAGAACTCAGCTCTCCTTTATCATTCTCTACAAAAAGGGACTCATCTACAGAGGGGAGCATCCGGTCAATTGGTGTCCAAGATGCGAGACAGCCATTGCAGATGCTGAAGTCGAATATGAACCAAGAACAACCAAGCTTTACTATATAAAGTTCAAACTTGCCGATTCAAACGAATTTCTTACCATCGCCACCACGAGACCTGAATATTTACATGCCTGCGTCGCTGTTGCTATCCATCCACTCGACGAAAGATATAGAAAGTATGTCGGTGAAGAACTTATAGTTCCGCTCTTTGAGCAAAGAGTAAAGATAATTGAAGATTCGGAAGTTGATCCAGAATTCGGCACCGGCGTCGTGATGATATGCACCTTCGGAGACAAGACTGACGTGCGATGGGCGAAGCGACACGGCTTACCAACAATCAAAGCAATAGATGAAACAGGGAGGTTGGTTGGTGCCAGGGAGTTCTCAGGAATGGAAATAAGAGAGGCCAAGGAAAAAATCGTCCTGAAACTGAAGGAAAGAGGACTTGTGGAAAAGGAAGAGGAACTTCCACAGGAGGTTGGAGTTTGCTGGAGGTGTAAAACACCTGTGGAAATTCTAAGTAAACCTCAATGGTTCTTAAAGGTTTCAGAGCTTAACTCAAGGGCTCTTGAAGAAGCCGAAAAAGTGAAATGGGTTCCGCCACACATGAAGCAAAGGTTCATAGACTGGGTGAAGTCTATGGAGTGGGATTGGGTGATATCCAGACAGAGAATCTTCGCCACCCCCATCCCTGCTTGGTACTGCTCTTCTTGCGGAGAGGTAGTGGTAGCAGACGAAAGCCAAGTCCCAGTAATCCCACAAAACAGCAGGCCACCCGTTGAGAGATGTCCACGTTGTGGTGGAACCTCCTTTGTTCCCGAGCGAGACGTGCTCGACACTTGGATGGATAGTTCTATAACCATTGCCTGCCATGCCGGTTGGCCAAACATGGATGAAAGACTCTTTCCTGCGGATCTTCAGCCCAACGGTACTGATATCATAAGGACATGGGATTACTATCTTATGATTCGTCATCTTGCCTTGCTTGGACAAGTACCTTACAAAACTGTCCTCATCAATGGAATGGTCTGCGGCGAAGACGGAAGGAAAATGTCAAAATCGTTGGGCAATTACGTAGACACAAGTGCTGCAAGAAAAAAACATGGAGCGGATGCACTGAGGGGATGGGCTGTGCTTGGAGCATCTACCGGATCTGACGTTCCCTTTAGTTGGAAAGAGGTTGAATTTTGTCGACGTTTCATGACAAAGTTCTGGAATGCCGTTCGTTTTTCGTTACCCTACTTATCTTTCTCTACCTCGGTTCCAACAAAACTGCTCGTACCCGATCGCTGGATACTCAGCAAACTCAATCGAACCATTGAGACGGTGACAGAGCACCTCGAAGAATTCCGATTTAACGAGGCTTTAAAAACCATCTGTACGTTTGTTTGGAGAGATTTTTGTGATATGTATCTCGAGGAAATCAAGTATCGGCTGTACCAAGGAGACCTGACAGCACAGGCGGCGGCGTTTACTCTACGAGAAGTCATCGTCAAAACCGTGAAGATGTTAGCTCCCTTCTTCCCCCACTTTGCCGAGGAGGTGTATCAGACACTCGGAGGTGAGGAAAAAAGCGTCCATGTCTCAGCTTGGCCTACACCGACTCGTGAATTTGTGGACGAAAAAGCTGAGAGGTTGGGTGAAATGCTTAACTCGATTATTTCCGTTCTCAGGGGGTTCAAGTCCAGCCGATCGATGTCATTAAACCAGCCGCTCCCTCGAGTACAAATTTATTGCCAAGAAATCGCCGAGATAGAGGAGATGAGAAACGATATTCGGGGAACGATGCGAATCGAAAACCTCGAAATCCTAAAAGGTAAACCTCCCACCTGTGAAAGGGTTCTTGAAGTTAAATTGGACTTGCCAAGGGTAGGTCCGAAACTACGAAAACTCACAGAGAAAGTTGAGAAGGCCCTTGAGGAGAAAGAACCGAGTCAGCTCGCGAGAGAACTCGAAACCAAGGGTGAAGTACGCCTGCACGTGGAGGGGAGAGAGGTTTGTCTCACGAGAGACGACCTTGTTGTGTTGAAAGAGACCAAAATAGAAGGAGCTCGTGCAGAGGTTCAAGAATTGCCGGAATTTTCTCTAACCGTGGTGATTTTCGAACCTACCTAGCCTTGTTCAAAAATTACTTCTGTCCCGTGATGATCCGCTCCCTCTATTATTTGAGGAAGGCGCTCCAGTTCTTCCTTCCCTAAAAACAGGGTTCTAATCTTGTGTCGCAAAATCAGCCTTGCCGCAATAGGATCTATAATCATTCTCATCCCAGGAACTACTGCCACGTCAACCAATTTGACTAAGTCCTCGGCTTTTATTTTGTCGAGCTTTTTAGCCGTGGGGTCACGCTTTGGATCAGCTGTATAAACTCCGTCAACATCTGAAAAAATCACTAGTAAGTCCGAATTGCTCATTTGAGCAAGCATGGCCGCCACAGCGTCCGTTGTTTGTCCTGGTGTCGTTCCTCCCATTACTGGCACCTCACCCCGGAGTGCAGCAACTATGGCTTTCCCCATATCTTGCTCTACTGTTTTTAGACCAAGGGCAAGGGCAAGCAAGAAGGCATTAAGTCTTGTCACTTCTATGCCAAGCAAATGACAGCCCGTCTCATCTACTCCAAGCTTCTTCGCTGCCTCGATGTACTGTCTTGCTATTGCACCTCCTCCTGTTACGACCAAGACTTCATGTTTCTCCCTGAGCTTCTTGATGACCGCCGCCGCCTTGGCATAAACATCTGCATCTGGATGGTCTGGCACCAAAATCGAACCCCCTAGGCAAAGAGTCACTCTCATCAAATATCCTGTCCTTGAAAGTATAATGGACTCCTTCGAAAAATACAAGTTCAAGAGGCTGCTGGAAGAGCTTAAGTCCAAGAAAGGGCGAGGAACTGAACTAATCTCGGTGTATATCCCACCAGATTTCGAATTGGCCAAGGTTATGCAACAATTAAGGGAAGAACAAGGGACCGCATCCAACATAAAATCAAAGAGTACAAGAAAAAACGTCCTTGCAGCACTTGAACGTATCCTCCAGTTTCTCAAGACTTATATCGAAGTGCACAAGACCCCTCCACCACACGGACTAGCCATTTTTTGTGGAAACGTCAGCGAGAGAGAGGGAGAATCTGACATTAGGCTGTGGTGGGTTGAGCCCATTGAGCCCATAACCGTCAGGATGTATCGATGTGGCCAAGAATTCGTCCTTTCACCGTTGGAGGAGATGCTTGAGGTGAAGGGGACCATAGGGCTCTTAACACTGGATCGTAGAGAGGCCACAATAGGAAGTCTGCGCGGAAAACATGTCGAGATCTTAAGGAGAATAACCTCTGGGGTTCCAGGAAAACATTCGAAGGGGGGCCAGTCTGCTAGAAGGTTTGAGCGCTTGAGGGAAATCGCCGAACAGGAGTACCTGAAGAGGGTAGCAGAAGAAACAAACGAAATTTTCTCACAGATTCCAGATCTCCAAGCAATCCTTATAGGCGGTCCAGGCCCAACCAAGGAAGAGTTTTTGAAACTCGGAATGCTGAAAGAAACTCTGAGAAAGAAGGTCGCGGGAGTTCTTGATTGTGGCTACACTGATGAATACGGAATAAAAGAGCTTGCCGGAAAGGCGGGAGACGTGCTAGCCAATCTGGAGCTAAGCAGAGAAAGAGCCGTCGTCCAGCGTTTCCTTTCAGAGCTCGCAGCGGGGGGAGGCGCGATTACGGGGGAAGAAGAGGTAAGACGCGCGCTGGAGAGTGGTGCAGTAGATACTCTCCTCGTTTCTGAAAGCTTGAGGAAATATCAGGTGAAAATCAAGTGCAACGGTTGCGGGTTTGAGTTTCAGGAAATAACTGATGATCTCCTCTTCTTAGAGAAAAAAGTTTCGTCCTCCGCTTGTCCTCAATGCGGGGAGAAAAAACTTGCGTTAGCCGACACTAAAGACCTCATACAAGAACTGTTCTCCACTGCGGAAAAATTTGGGACCAAAGTGGAGCTTATCTCGAGAGAAACTGACGAGGGAGAGCAACTGTGGAAAGCTTTCGGCGGGATAGCCGCCCTTTTAAGGTTTGAGGCTCGTGGTATGAATTTCTAAGAGGTACGAACATAAAGTCCCTCCTCTGGGCGAAATCCGTGGTAAGGACTTAGTCTGTTTTTGCAGTTTTCCCATATATTTTGCCGAACAGGAGATTCCCCCACTTGTGCGGGGGAGGGGATTTGAACCCCCGAACCCCTACGGGACGAGGTCCTGAACCTCGCGCCTTTGACCTGGCTTGGCTACCCCCGCTATTAAGTTTTTGTTTCAGAAAATTTTAGATGTGGTGGCTAGTGTTGCTCTCAAATGGACTGAGCTTTGAATACGCTCTCTTTTGGATAGTTCTGTTGCTATCTATCTCCTTCATTTCTGTTCTCTTCACCCCGCAACTCCTCACCCTTCAAGCCAAAGTCAGCGTAAGAGAGGCAAATAAGGTTTTGCAATTGTTGAAGGAATGGGCAGATGAAAGCAGGAGGATTTCATTGAACACTCTTGCTAAGTATGGAAGGCCAAAGAGAGACTTCGAAAAAGACTTTGACCGCTTCTTGGAATTTTTCACCATTGAACCCGTTTCTGATGATCCCATGGGGGTTCTTCGGAGGCTTGATCATCTTCTGGATGTAAGAAAGAAAAGGTTCGAAGGGATGATTTCAACTCTAGCCCCTAGAGCCAACTCCGAAGAGGCTGCTTCCTTGGAAATGGTAGTGGAAGCAGCCATGGTAAGCAATTTCCTCTTCAGGTTGGTCAGGCATTACCTAATTCTCGCAGAAAAAACCAAGAGTTACCAGATTGCGATGACCATCCAAATGTTGGCCCCCATTCTAAAGGAGTACGGAAAGGCTTATTTTGAAGCGACCAAGGTCTTTGCCGAAAATAAACCCATTGGAGACGGTGCAGGGGCACTTGTGGTTGCGAAGTTAGGGAAAGGCTGTAAGTGGAAGCGCGGGGTAGGAGAAATGGTCTATGCCGAGAAGAGGTTTGAAGGAAGAAAACTGATTCTGATTAAGGCGAAGGGACCTGGAGGCAGGGTGGGGAAGCCGGGAGACATGGTGGAGTGGTTGGTCAAGAAGAGGAGACCTTCACGAATCATCATGATAGACGCCGCTCTCAAACTAGAAGGAGAGAAAAGCGGAGAAGTCATTGAAGGGGTAGGAGCAGCCATAGGGGGCCCGCCAACGGAAAAGTACAAAATTGAGCAGGTTGCCGTAAAATACAAGGTGCCCCTTGATGCCATCGTCATCAAGGAATCCTTCAAAGAGGCCATCACCTCCCTCAACTCTAGGATAGTGGCAGCCTGTGACCGAGCCATGGAACTGGTGGAGGAAGGGATAAGAAAAAGAACCAAACCAGGAGATAGGGTAATCGTAGTTGGGGTGGGAAACACCATAGGAATAGGTCAAGAAGAGATTCCTGAGGAGTTCCCACCACCTGTCGAAGAAAAGGGAGCTATAGAGTCAGGTGCGCTGTTTTAGGCTGAACGCGTAATTTTCTAAATGCGGAGATACAAACACATCGGGGAAGTTCTAAAGCTGATGCAAGACCCAGCCAGTATAAGAAACATTGGAATAGTCGCACATGTCGATCACGGCAAAACCACCCTTACCGATTCGCTTGTCGCCGCCTCTGGGATCATAAGCTGGGAGTTGGCGGGTGAACAGCTGTTCACAGACTATGAGGAGATAGAGCAGCAGAGAGGAATTACAATCCAGACGTCTGCTGTAAGCTTAGTGCACAATCTTGAAGGAAGGGAGTATTTGATCAATCTCCTCGACACTCCCGGACACGTTGACTTCACGGGAGATGTCACGCGAGCCTTGAGGGCGATTGATGGGGTTATCGTGGTCACTGATGCGGTGGAAGGAGTGATGCCTCAGACCGAAACTGTTGTGAGGCAAGCACTCTCCGAGAGAACGAGACCCGTGCTTTACATAAACAAGGTTGATAGACTCATCACCGAGCTTAAGCTCTCACCCGAGGCTATGCAACAGCGATTCGCAAAAATCATCACCAAGTTCAATGAATTGATCTCCAGATATGCTCCAAAAGAACTTGCAGAAAAGTGGCAAGTGAGTGTGGAGGCGGGATCGGTAGCGTTTGGCTCGGCAAAACAGAAATGGGGAATCTCCATCCCCCAAATGAAGAAGAAGGGCATAACCTTCAAGCAGGTCATTGAAATGGTAAAAAACAATCAGATACAAGAACTGGCAAAGATTTCCCCCCTGTGGGAGGTAATACTTGACATGGTGGTAAATCATCTGCCCAATCCTAAAGAAGCACAGAAACATAGACTTCAAACCATCTGGAGAGGTGACCTAAACTCAGAACTTGGGAAGCAAATGGTAGAGTGCGATCCCAATGGCAAAATTTGTATGGTTATCACAGATATCATCGTGGATGAACAGGCGGGGGTTATAGCCACTGGAAGACTGTTTTCGGGAACCTTGGAAAAGGGAAAAGCCGTCAAACTCCTAGGAGCCAAAACAAGTGCGAGGATTCAGCAGGTGTGTGTATACATGGGACCCGACAGGGTGATAGTGGATAAGGTTCCTGCAGGAAATATCGCCGCTCTTATAGGGCTAAAAGATGCCTTCGTAGGGGAAACAGTGGTAGAAGAAGGAGTGGAGGGATATCCTTTTGAGGAGCTGAAATATATCAGCGAGCCCGTCGTGACCGTTGCCGTTGAGCCGAAGAACTTCCAAGACCTTCCTAAACTTGTGGAACATCTCAAGAAACTTGAAAGGGAAGACCCTAATCTTCGTGTCAAAATAAACGAGGAAACGGGTGAGTACTTAATCTCGGGCATGGGAGAGGTTCACCTAGAAATCGTCCAATACAAGCTATCAAAGGCTGGATTAGAGGTGAAGTATTCTGAACCGATTGTGGTTTACAGGGAAAGCATCACCAAACCAGCAGGTCCGGTGGAAGGCAAGTCCCCTAACAAACATAACCGCTTCCTCATCTCGGTAGAACCTTTGGAACCAGAAGTCATAAAAGCGATTGAGGAAAGGAAAATCACCATGCAGCAAGATAGGAAAGAAAGAGCTAAGATTCTCAGAGAGCTGGGATGGGATGCAGATGCTGCGAAAAACGTTCTGGCCATCGTAGGGACAAATGTAATCGTAGATGTTACCAAGGGGACTCAGTACATGAGAGAGGTGGAGGACTACATCATCCAAGGTTTCACGCAAGTGGCTGAAGAAGGACCTGTTATGAGAGAGCCGCTACGAGGGGTCAAAGTACTCATAAACTTTGCCATGCTTCACGAGGATTCTGTTCACCGGGGGCCAGCACAAATCATCCCAGCGGTAAGAAGACCCATACAGGCTTGTATACTCATGGGTGAACCCATCGTTATGGAGCCCCTCTTTAGGCTAGAGGTGAGGGTTCCACAAGAGTTCATGAGCGGAGCGCTAAAAGTAATACAGGGAAGGAGAGGTAAGATTTTGAACATGGAAAATGAAGGCGATTTAGCCATCATTACCGCCCTCTTGCCCGTGGCTAACTCTTTTGGGCTAGCAACCGATATGAGATCGGAAACCCAAGGTAGAGCTATCTGGTCGACGCAGTTTGAGAAGTTTGAGCGCCTACCACCCGAGCTAGAGCCAAAGATAATTGAAGAAGTCAGAAAGAGAAAGGGGCTGCCGCCTGAAGTTCCAAAGCCTGAGGAGTTCATGGAAAAGTAGTCAGCTTATCCATCAGAAGATCGGAGATTTTAACTATTTCCTCAGGCATCAGGTCAATAACCCTTTTCTCCGAAAGTTCTGGAGGGAGACATCCTAACAATGTTCTGCGTTCCAACTTGGATACCCTCCCCCAGAGGGACGGAGAGTGAAACAGTGCATTTTTAACTTTCTGTCTCTTGTGCTGAAAGAGGGCACGCAAAACTGTATCAAATGTGTTCCAATCCTTGGGTTGAGGAAGAAATGTTGCCTTTTTCAATCTCACAATAGTTGCAGACACTTTAGGAGGGGGGAAAAAGCAGGAGGGTGGTACCTCCTCCAGTAACTCAACTTCTGCTTTCATGCGAACAGCAACAGTGAGTCTACTATAGTTCTCAGAACCAGGTTGAGCCACCATTCTTCTGGCAAATTCCGTTTGATATGTCAGGACTGCCAGTTTTAGCTCACTTTCGAGTAACTTAAAAGTAACATCGGAAGAAATCTGAAAAGGAAGGTTGGAAACCACCTTGTCAAAGTTTGGAAGTTGTTGCATTTTCAGGAAATCTGCGCAATAGAGCTCAACGTTCCTATATTTCGCTAGTCTCTCTTTAGCCAACAAAAACAGTTGACGATCTTTCTCTATCGCTATTACTTTTCCAGCCCTTTCAGCTAGGAGAGAAGTCAAGTTCCCCACTCCGGCTCCTATCTCTAGAACTGTATCAGCTGGAGAAAGTTGAGCATACTCAACTATTCTCTGAAGTACTGCTTGATCTATCATGATGTGCTGCCCCTTTCTCCGACTAAGTAAAATCCCCCTCCTTCGGAGGAGATTTAGTATCTCCACCGAAGTTCTTAACGAATGGGAATAAAATTCACTCCAGCTAGGCGGGATGAACTTTTTGAATTAATTAGACAGAAGGGACTGACTCCAGACGTTGAACGCATGGTAATCGAAACTTATGGGGAGAGAGGAAGAAAAGCCCTCCGAGCTGTAAGGCAAGGGAGGGTTAGAAAAGAAGGAGCAATCTGGATAGTAAAGGGAAAAACTGACGAGTACGAGATTGTTAAAGACCTCTGCTACTGCATGGATTACACCCTCAATGTAGTTACTGGCAAGGCAGGAGTGGACATGTGTTACCATGTGCTGGCAAAAAAGATTTTCGAAATTTTACATGAGCGTGGCGAATGAGCTTCTTTCCTTCCTTAGGCAAAAATACGCAAAAGAAATCGGGAGAGAAGAAGACCCTTTTAAAGTTCTCATAAGTTGCATTCTTTCACAGCGTACTCGGGAGGAGAACACTGAGGCAGCAAGCAAGGTCCTTTTTTCCGTTGCCTCTACACCACAAGAAATCTTGAAACTTCCCTTGACAAGGCTCGAGAAAATCATAAAACGAGTAGGGTTCGCTAGGCAGAAGGCAAAACGGATAAAAGAGGTTTGCAGAATTCTCCTAGAAAAGTACGATGGTCAAGTCCCACGAGAAAGAGAACGTCTAATGGAGCTACCTGGGGTCGGTCCGAAAACTGCTGACGTCACAAGATGCTACGGATTTGGAGAACCGTGCATTCCCGTCGACACCCATGTAAACAGAATCAGCAAAAGACTGGGATTGGTAAGAGAAAACGCAAATGTGGAGGAGGTTCAGGAAACGCTGAAGAAGATTTTCAGAAAAGAGGATTGGATATTGCTGAATAGGGGTATGGTTCTGTTTGGGAGAGAGATATGTTTACCTCGAAATCCAAAGTGCAAGCTCTGTCCCATTAAAAGTTGCCCTTCTAGGAAAGAATGAATTGGATCCTCGTGTTGCTCTTTGGAGCACCAGCCTTTGGTCTAGAAGCCATGTTTTTGGGACTCGGTGGTAAGGTCTTTGTCCTTTATCGAAAAAAGAAGTATCCTGTGCTATTGAGCTGCGTTGGTCTCGGTGTCCTCTCGGTTCTTCCTCCCCTTGTTATCTCGAAATGGCTCGGTCTCGGAATTCTGGAAACTTGCTTTGTGCTGGCACTATCCATTGGAGTTACAGGTGAAGCCCTATCCCTTTTTTCGGGGAGAATCAAAGGAGGGTACGAACCTCAGCTTCCGGCAATCGATAGAGAGCTGGAAAGGTTGAAGAATAAAATCAGAATTTCAGAAGAGCCAAGACCTGATTCACGAGAGACCTAAACTGCGGGAAAGTGGAAAAGTAGGGTTCTAAATCGCCTTTCACGTTATTGCAGAGTTCCTTTAAGCCGGGAGAGCGGTTTCCTCCTTCAAAGTAGTAAAGGGCTTGAATGAGTATGGCAAAATAATCGCAGAAATGAACGAGTCTCGATTCAAGAGTTCGATTTTCTTTAAACTCCTTCCAGACTTCAAGCAGCTCCTTTCGGTCCCCCAGCAGGTTCTGAAGCGCTTTTTCCTCAGCCTTGTTCTTGGTTTCTTTGCCAAGGTAAGCAGTTGCCGAGTAAGAAATATCACCCACTAGGGCCTCAGGCCAGTCGTGAACGATGGCCATTTTCAGAACCTTGAGTTCATTCAGCCCCAGCCCTCGGGAGAGAAGTAAGGAGAGAGAAGCTACTTCAAAGGTATGTTGGGCCACGTCTTCAAAAAGAGGAAGGGGGATGGAACAAGATGCCCAACCAACCCTGGGAGTTCGCTTTAGTTCATTAAGCTTCCTTAGAAGCTCGAGCATTCGTATGTTTTGCCTTATCGGTTTATATGCACAGGTTGCATCTTTGATGCAGGTGTCTGAGAAGAAGCTGGTCGGGAGAGTCACGCACTATTTCCAGAAAATAGGGGTGGCTGTAGTTGAGCTCACCGATGAGCTTCGAGTAGGGGATGTAATCTCAATCGAAGGAACGACTACAAACTTCCAGCAAGTGGTTGAATCGATGCAAATAGAGCACAAAAACATTGAAGTGGCCAAACCTGGAGATACGATAGGGCTCAAAGTTAAAGAAAGAGTAAGAGAAAAAGATCTCGTTTTCAAACTCTCTCGGCCCTGAGTAAACGTTCTAGTTCGTTGAGAAAAATACGAACATCCGTACGTCTTACTTCATCGAGGGTCAAAGCTTCTTCTTTTAATTCTTCGATTAGACTCTCTAGTGGCACAGATTTTTTCTCCAGCATGCTTCTAAGTTCTTGCGGATAAACCAAGTACGGAAGAATCGAGTAGAATGCTCTCCAGACAATCTCTTCCATCAGATTGATATGGAATTCTCTTTGTGCGTTCGAGCTACCTCCAGAATTCTGATATTGGCTTCTGGTGCTCTCTCCGCTATTCTGTCTTTGATTTTTGCTAACGACCGATGATCCCTAGTCCTGATTTTAAGCAGGAGCCCTCCTCCCTCAGATGAGACTTCGTGTATTTCGCATACTTCTGGCCATCGTTCAAGAGTTTGCACAAGTTCCCTCTCCTTACGTGCAGAGGAACCTACCAGCATGAAGGCTACCACTTCCTTGCCTAAAAGTGCCTGGTTAACAGAGATGGTATACCCGAGTAGCACCCCCTCCCTCTCCATCCGCTTAATCCTTTTCCAAGTAGCCGAACAGCCTAGTCCAACTTCTCTCGCAAGTTTCTCTAATGGTGTTCTGGAATTATTGGCCAGCAGTTTCAGAAGCTTCCTATCCTTGTTATCTAACCTTACCCCCTTCATTCCCCATTTTTCTTACGCCATTACCTTTTGTTCCTTTCGATAATCATTCTATCCGTTACGGGCTCGCACGCTTTGACAAGTTCTTCTCCTATTTCATCTTTCCAGAAGAGAACAACCTTTTCATACTTCTTCCCAAACTTCTCTAAGTACCCCCGGAGCGAAACCAAAGCAGTTTTCCATTCTTCCCTGCTGAGGGTTTTTGGGATTTCATACTGTCCCAATGGATAGTAACCAGACAGCTCTTCAGGAATTACACCAAAAGGAGGAACCACTTTTACTATGTGTCCTTCTTGGATTTCAGCCTTGCATCCGAGTGGTAGGATTATGAGAACCTTCGAGGATGGGGGAGAATAGCGCTCCATGCGTATACGATGTCTAACGACCTCTGGTCTGTAAGCCGACTCGGGTCCGATATACATGAAACCGGAAGACTTAGTAACAGGGTCAAATTTTTCAAGCCAAGCTGAATAGCGTGCAAGTCTTCTCAAAGCGTTCAAAAGTCTAGGATGAGAAACGCATCTCCGTTGGGTATACTCCCATAATCTCCCCTCTGCTATGGCCTGTCTTATCCTCCTTACCTCAACCAGAGACACAGAAAGATTGTGAAGCGCAAGCAGCTTGATTCTCTCCACTTTTTCCATGTTTTTCACTTCCTTGGGAGAATACTCTGTGCATACATGACATTGACATGGAAATTCTCGTAGCTCCTCAAGTCGAAGGGTACCCTCAGCCGTCATGTATCTGTCAGCTTTCGCAAAGAGAGCGTATGCTGCTGAATCAAATAGGTCACAACCCATCAAAACAGCGAGAGAGAAGAAAATCGGATGTCCAGCGCCAAAGAGATGAACGGGTCTGTTCAAGGGAAGATTCATCTTGGCCGTCATCACGAGATCAACAACATTGGAGAAGTGATAACGTTCAAAATACTCCACTGGACCACCGATGGCGTGTATGTGATAGTCTAACTGTCCTAGTTCACGCGCACATTTTTCAACCAAGTCTAGATATCTTCCACCCTGAACGGGTGCCGACCACAAAATGTTTGGGTTCTTCCGCAGGTTAACCGCCTCTCTTGCACGTTCAATCGTTATTTTAACCTTTTCTTCTGCCTGTTTTCGGTTGTCGGAGGCCCCGGTTGGAACGTCGAGTATAACAGCGATATCCGAGGAAATCGACTCTTGAAATCGCACAATTTCCTCCGGACTTACCTCGACTTTTCCGTACTTGAGTATTTGGAACCCTCCAGAGTCTGTAACAACGGGACCATCGAATCCTAAGAGGCTATGGACATCTCGAGCTTCCATTTGATGCTGATGAATTATATAAGCATTGGTCATTATCGCTTCTACCCCTAACTTTCTCATCTCGTTTATCGGAATCTCCGGTCTGACCGGATTAACTACTGGAAGAAGACAGGGGGTGGATAAAACTCCGTGAGGGGTTTCCAGTCTTCCTATCCTGCCGCCTGCGTCCCTTTGAAGTACTTCGAAGTTTGCACCCACTTTCAGCAGACAGGTATCTCGCCCCTAATTAGGGCTTCACAGAACTCCCCGAGTCGCGAGAACTCTTCAATGACTAGCTCCTTTACCTCTTTCTCAAATCCCTGCTTGTCAGCGATGGCTTTGACTAGAACAAAAGAAGGTTCGTTTATTGGCCTGCCTATTTCGCTCACCAGCCAAACATAAACCTCCTTGAGCCCGTTCACTTTTTCATAAATAAGACTCGCCAGTCGATGGGAAAAGAGATTGTAGATCTTTCCTATATGACTCACAGGGTTCTTACCTGCCGCTGCCTCAGAACTTATGGGTCGGTTCAATGGGATTACTCCATTTGGCCTATTTCCCCTTCCAACCTCCCCTGAGTCCCCGCCGTCAGCACTTGTGCCCAAAACAGTCAGGTAAACTCCATCAACACCCCTCCCTGGTACATCTAGGGCATTTAAGGTAATGTTGACGTCTTCAAATCCGTAGGAGGAAAGGAAGTTTTTCATTTCCTCAAGGATTTCGGCCTTCTTCCTGAAATAGTCCTGCTCATCTTTGATGAATCTGTCCACGAATGCCATTGCCACGGTCAGAGAAATGTTGTTCTTTCTTCGAATACCCATAACTTTGACATCTTCGCCTGATTCCGGAAAGCTTCTCTTGAAATCGGGAGAATTAAGATATCTCTCCAGCTCTAGCACAAGTCTCTCCGTCCTGCTCAGTGGAGCATACCCAACTGCTGCTGACGTGTCGTTAGCGCCCAAAAACCCGCTTTTAGCTCTCTCGAAAATATCCGTCAACGCTGCGGACCCAGGCTTAAATTCTACTTGGTACCTAACATGTTCATCAGGATTAACAAATCGCATGTTTTTTCTAAACCATTCCTTCGCAGCTCTGATCGCTATCGTCTTTACATCAATCTCCTCCTCACCTACCCTAGTGGTGGCTCTGTCACCAAAGACAAGCAACATCGGTTGTTTCACCCTTCCCCCTCCAAACTTGGTCTCAACCTCCCCGGCTACTAAAAGAGATTTATCTGCATTGTAATGGAGAATGGTACCGAATCTCCTTAAGTATTCTTTGTTAAGCTCAACCGAAACTCTATCGAGAACCATGTCGCAAATGGTGTCCGGATGACCTAACCCCTTTCTCTCTACTATTTCAAAGTCAGTTTCCTCGATGGGAGGGATAGTCAGTCTCTCAACGATTACATTCATTCTTCACTTGCCTCCCCCTTTTTTACCTCGTTATTTCAACTCTCCTTTCAATTTTTAAATGGAGGGGCTGAGGGAGAGAGTAGCCCGATGGATTGCAGGTGACATTGTTCTTTCTTCAAAGCCTAGTCTTGCCCTCAGAAGATGGAGAGAGATGTTTAACATGAGTCAAACAGAACTCGCAATGGAATTAGGGGTTTCTCCATCTGTAATAAGCGATTACGAAAGCGGAAGGAGAAAATCTCCCGGGATAACAACGGCAAGAAAAATCGTAGAGGCTCTCATTAAACACGACTTGAAATCTGGTGGCAGAATGCTTAACTCTCTTTCCCATGTATTGGGAATCTATCTTCCCTCCGAGGTAGTGTTGGATCTTCGAGAGCTTGAAGAAGCAATTACGGTCGGTGAATTCTGTGAGTTGGTTAAAGCAGATTTGGTGGCCTGCCCTCAGCTGAGAGACAGGAAGCTCTTTGGCTACACGGTGATTGATAGTCTGAAGGCTATTCTTTCGCTTTCTTCCGAAGATTTCAGGAGGCTGTACGGGATGACATCTGAGCGAGCACTTATTTTCACGGGGGTTGGAACGGGACGATCTCCTCTGGTAGCCGTAAAAGTGGCTGGTTTAACACCTGGTCTAATAGTACTTCACGGAGAAATCAAGAAAATTGATCCGTTGGCCGTCAAAATCGCTGAACAACTGCATCTTCCGGTTGCCATTTCGCACCTGCGTGCTGCTGAAGAAATTGTTGAAAAACTCAGAAGCTTGAAATAGGGTTTAACTATCTTTTCCTGAAAGTTTATGTGCCGGGAGCGGGGATTGTGGGATATGGGGTCTACTTACCGATTTACAGAATCAAGATAAGCGAAATCGCCAGAGTGTGGGGGAAAAAGGCTGATGTTGGGATTGAAGAAAAATCGGTGGCTGGGCCGGACGAGGACACTGCTACCATGGCAGTAGAGGCAGCTAGAAACGCGTTAAAAAGAGCAGGAGTGAACCCAAAAGAGATAGGTGCAGTTTATGTGGGTTCGGAGTCTCCCCCCTACGCCGTTAAACCCACTGCTACCATAGTAGCAGAAGCCGTGGAGGCAACACCTGAAACTACTGCAGCTGACTATGAATTTGCATGCAAGGCCGGAACAGCTGCTCTCCAAGCTTGTGTTGGCCTTGTTAGTTCTGGCCAGATAAAGTATGCGATGGCAATAGGCTCAGACTCTGCGCAATGTAGACCGGGAGATGCTCTAGAGCTCACCGCTGCAGCTGGTGCAGCATGTTATATCGTAGGCTCTGCTAGTAATGAATGCCTTGCAATCTTTGAGGGACTCTACTCCTATACCACCGATACTCCCGATTTCTGGAGAAGGGAAGGAAAACCTTATCCCAGTCACGGGGGAAGATTCACAGGTAAGCCTGCGTATTTCCGACACGTGCTCGCTGCAGCACAAGGTTTAATGAGAAAACTTAACCTTACCCCGCAAGACTTCGATTTCGTAGTTCTCCATCAACCCAACCCGAAGTTTCCAATGCAGGCCGCTCAAGAGTTAGGATTTTCACCTGAGAAAATCCTGCCCGGACTTATCGTTCAACATGTGGGCAACACTTATTCTGCGTCCAGTCTCATAGGTTTAGCTGCCGTCTTGGACCAAGCGAAACCAAATCAAAGGATTTTGGTGGTTTCTTATGGCTCTGGTGCTGGCAGTGATGCCTTTAGTCTAAAGACAACCGAGGTTCTGGAAAGCAAAAAACCACTTGCTCCAAGCGTAGAGTACTACATCAAGAGAAAGGTGTTGATAGATTATGGAACTTACTCGAAGCTCAAGTACTTGGGCGGTTAAATGCGGAAGGTAGCCATCATAGGGGTGGGGATCACTAAATTTGGCGAGCTTTGGTGGAGCTCCTTTCGCGAAATCTTCATAGAGGCTGGAATACAGGCACTGGGAGATGCCGGAATCAGTGGAAGAGATATCGAGGCCATGTACATTGGAAACATGTCAGCAGGACAGTTTATAAGGCAGGAACATGTTGCATGTTTAATAGCCGATCAGGCGGGCCTTAATCCGATTCCATGTACAAGGGTGGAGGCTGCCTGTGCTTCGGGGGGACTGGCCTTGCGACAGGCGATTATTGATGTAGCGTCGGGCATGCACAACATCGTGATAGCCGCGGGGGTTGAAAAAATGAGCGATGTACCGACTGAGGGGGCCGTGGGTGCCTTGGCATCGGCCTCAGACCAAGAATGGGAAGCTTTTGTGGGAGCAACCTTTCCAGCCCTGTATGCTCTGATGGCCAGGAGGCATATGCATGAGTTTGGAACTACTGAGGAGCAAATGGCTATGGTGGCGGTAAAAAATCACGATTTTGCAAATAAAAATCCCGTTGCACAATATCGCTCTAGGATAACAGTGGAAGACGTATTGAAATCACCACCCGTGTGCACCCCTCTCAAGCTTCTAGATTGTTCACCTATTTCAGACGGAGCTGCGTGCGTAGTCTTAGCTCCCGCGGATGAGGCCAAAAAATATACTGACACTCCGATCTTGGTGGCTGGAAGTGGACATGCTACCGACACCCTCGCTCTTCACAGTCGAAAGTCGCTGACAAGGCTCGATGCGACCGTAGAGGCAGCGAGACGGGCATACGAAATGGCACACATCTCTCCCTCTCAAGTTCAAGTGGCGGAAGTTCATGACTGTTTTACCATCGCGGAAATCATGGCTATAGAAGACTTGGGATTCTGCAAAAAGGGGGAAGGTGGGAAAATGACCGAAGAAGGACAAACTAACTTGGGCGGAAGAATTGTTGTAAATCCTAGTGGAGGGTTAAAAGGAAAGGGTCACCCGGTGGGAGCAACGGGTATTGCTCAAGCAGTGGAGATTGTCCTGCAGCTGAGGGGTGAAGCCGGGAAAAGACAAGTGGAAGGAGCAGAGATAGGATTAACCCATAACGTAGGGGGAACAGGCGGGACAGCAGTCGTCCACGTCTTTAGGAGAATGAACTGATGGCAGCTCCGCCGCGTTTTTGGAGAGAGATACCAAGCAGGTACAACCTCATCGGAACACGCTGCAGGAACTGTGGAAAGGTTTTCTTCCCTCCCCGGTACATATGTCCCAACTGCCGGAGAAAGGGAAACATCGAACCATACAAGGTGAAAGGTAGAGGTAAAATCGTCTCCTTCACTGAAGTACACTCTCCTGCACCTGGCTTTGAAAAACAGGTCCCCTATGTCTTAGCACTGATTGAACTTGAAGAAGGGTGTCGCGTTCTTGCTCAACTCACGGATCTCGCCGGACACGAGGTAAAAATAGGAGATGAGGTGGAGATGGTATTCCGAAAGATAAGCGAAGAGGGAGAGGTCATTTGCTACGGGTATAAAGCAAGACCCGTTAAATCCTCCTAGCAAAGGTAAGATAACTCGTATGAGCAATCATTTCGGTGCTCGGTCTAGTGGCGTTGGGTCTGACCAGAATCTCCCTGATGAGACATTCGATGGTCCTCAGTTCAGCAAACTTACTCGTTCTCAGAGCTCGATAGAGCTGCTGCAGGGTTTCTACGCAAGGGGTAAAAGCGGCTAGATATCCTCCAACTTTAAGAGCATGTTCCGCGTGCGGTACTACTAGATAAGGCTCTGGGACATCAAGTGTTACGAGGTCGACTTCCGTCTCGTCAATTCCTTGGTATATGTCTTTTCTCTTCACCACAACCACGTCTTGCAGGCCCACTTTTCGTATGTTTTCCTCTGCTACCTCCGCAAAATTTTCCCTGATTTCATAGGTGTAAACCCTTCCGTCGGGCTTAACTAGATGTCCAAGAAAAATCGCCAGCCAGCCTGAACCAGTTCCGCCGTCTACCACAAGGTCTCCTGGTCCCACCCCAGTATAGGCTATCACTTGGGCGGCATCCTTTGGAAGAACTACCTGTGGGACTCTTCTCAGTTGCTTTTCAAAAAAATCCGGAAGCGAGGGTGGGAGAATCCTAAACTCTTCCCCCAGATGAGATCGAAGAACCTGCCCAAAGTTAAGGTTTTTTAGCTCTCCTAAGTTCAGTATCCCCGCACTTGTCTGGAACTGCCGATTTTCTACCCTAACTACGTATTTGTTCCCTGATTTGTCAAGCAAAACTACCCACTCCCCCTCAGCTGGCATTCCTTTAATTCACAGGACAAAAGAAGGATGTTTCTCGAACTAATCAGAAAGCTAGGCTGGCGCAAAATGCTCATGATTCCGCTCGCACTTGCTATCGTTAGCAGTTTTCTTATCCTCTTCGTGGGTTTTCCTTTAAGCCTAGAGTTCTCGAGCGGCACTCTAATAAGCTACAGAGGACTCGAAAATAAACCGGATCCCTTGTCTGTTGAGCGCTTGTTGCGTGGAATAATCCCCGGAGAGGTAAAAGCCGAAATCATCACCGATCCATCCACGGGGAAGTTTGGGTTGGACATTCAAACGACTGCTGTTCTCGGGGAAAATGAAGAAAACCAAGTAATTGCCACCCTTTCCAGCTTGGGGTTAAAGAATCCGAGCATTACTCCTTTAGAGCCTGCCCTCGGCCGTACCTATCGCCGGCAGGCTGTAGAGGCCATCCTCATCGCCTCGATTGCCATAGGTCTGTGCATGCTCTTTGTTTACAAGAGGAAAATAGTCCTCCTTACTGTTCCATGCGTTCTTGCCGACCTTCTCGCCGCACTCGGAGGAATGTGCCTCACCAAAACTCCCCTCTCCCTAGCCTCGCTCGCCGGCCTTCTCTTACTACTCGGATATGGAGTGGATACAAACATCCTCCTTACAACTTATGCCTTGAAGAGGTTTGAAGGAGAGCCCGAAGAAAGGATTTCGTCTGCCATGAAGACTGGCTTTACTATTACTCTGACGACTCTCTTTACCATGCTGTCGGTTAACGTTTTCGTAAGCAATCCCTCGTTGGATGAGCTTTCAACTGTTCTGGTCTTCGGTCTGGCCGCTGACCTCTTAAACACTTGGTTCCTTAACGCCGCAATCCTCTTATGGCATCTTTCCAAAAGAAAGACGTACCATGTCGCTCTATAGAAATTCGAGGGTGATTCTGCTAATCTCCCTTACCATCCTAGCATTAGTTGGAGTTTGGCAACCTTGGAGAGGATGGAGTCTGGAACTAAGGGGTATCACAAAGGGACTTGATCTTGAAGGAGGATCTAGGATTGTCATCAGGCTTCAGGCTACACAGGCCATTATTCGGCTCAATAAACCCATCGATCCTCAGCTCACCTCCGTCAAGGAGCTGAGGGATTACCTCGCTGACGCACTTTTGTCTGACGTCAAGGTCCTCGATGTCAACACCTCAAATAGTGAAGTCAAGGTTGAGATAGGAACCACGGTCGACGAAACTGTGTTAAAAGGACTGCTGGAAAACTTCGGTGAGCTCAAGTTCATTTCGAAGGGCGTGGTGAGCTCTAGGACAATGGAAGAAGTGACCACGACTCTCCTAAATAGAATAGACCCAACCGGACTTTTGGGAGTTCAGGCCAGGCCCGCTGGAACGGACCTCATCCTTTTTGAAATACCTGCCATGGAACCAGAAAAAGCGAAACTGTTGATAGAAAAAGAAGGAAAACTCGAGGCTTTCATTGAAGACACCTTGGTCCTGCGCGGTGCAGATATTGAAATTATTTACTCCCCCCGCATACACTCAACAGACAGCATGTATCAATACGAGGTTCCGCTGCGGATTTCCGCCGAGGGGGCGAAGAGATTTGCCGAATGTTCATCGGGGAAAGGCGGATACCCGTTTGTCATCTATCTCGATAGACCGGTCGATGCCTTGCTCGTCTTCGATCGTGCCCTAATAGACCGTCTACCAAAGACGGGTCCGCCCTATCCAATCGTGACCGATTACATGAAAGAAAGAAAGCAATTTTATGCCAAAAGTGACGCAACTCATGGTTTCTATCTTCTTGTTCATGCGGTTCCGATTAATCCACAAGGTCTCAGCGAAGAGGATATTTCGGTTTTCCAAGAATTCCGAAAAACAAAAAGTCGATGCATCCTTCTCGGAGATAACTCCTCTTTCTCCTCCGGTGTTGTGGAGTTTTTAGAGAACCTTTTCGATAATCGAGTAGAATTCTACCCGCAGGAAGGCATGGAAATAAGCGATTGGATTTTCAAGGTCTGCGGCATGCAATCCGCACCAAGGATAAGTGAAGATATCGCAGGGAAGGAAGCGAGAGATGTTGAAATAGAGGGAACAAGACGCACAGAAAAAGAGGCGACTAAAGAGGCTAATGATTTGAAAAATGTCCTATCTCAAAGGTTAACTGCAAAAACCTCCATTATTTCGACTTCCTTTATTCCTCCGCGCCTAGGGAGGGAATTCTCGGAAGAGGTGAAAAAAGCCGCCCTAGGTGCAGTTATCGCCCTCGTTGTTGTGCTTTCCGTTAGATACAGAGATCCGACTATAGTCCTACTTATCCTAGCCACTATGGGGTGTGAGTTAATTCTCACGCTCGGCGCAACCGCTGCCGTTAGACAAACTATGGGAATGGCTGAAATCGGAGGTGTGCTTGCCGTTATAGGAACTGGAGTAGAGCACCAAATCATAATAACTGACGAGGTCTTGAGAGGAAAGATTCAGGAATATCGCCCCAGAGGAGTTAGGGGAAGAGTAGGAAGAGCCTTTCTCACCATTTTAACCGCAGCCCTTACCACGGTGGCAGCTATGATTATGCTCTTTTTTGTTGGCTTTGGCGCCATGAAAGGGTTCGCAATCGTTACCATTTTGGGAGTTCTGATAGCGGTGATTATCACCCGACCAGCCTATGGAGAAATCGTGAACGCCGTCTTCAGGAGAAGATTAGAAAAAGCAAGCTCAGTGACCGAGCAGGGTCAGGGTCAGAAGGCTAGCTAAAGTAAAAATCAACACAAGAAGGCCCGCTACTAGAGAATGGAGACTCAAAAGTTTTAACGGTTTCCTTCCCATGAAATATACCATCAGAAGTCCAACAAAGCAAAACCAAAGGGAGATAGCTGCGGCAAGAGGAGTGTCTAAACCCATAAACAGGAGAATTGCTGCCAAAAGCCCGGTTAAGGCGAGAACATTAGCAATGGGAAAGAAAGCTATCAGCTTTTCCCTCATGCCGCAAAAAAGTATTCAGTAACGGTAGGAAGCTTTCCTCTAAGTTCTGCAATCTCGGGAAGGTAAAGAATGATTTCTTCCGCCTCTTGTTTTCCAAGCAACTTGGCGACCACTCTACATTCCAATGTCCCCTTAATTCTTCCTGCTCCCTTTCCAAACTTGGGATTCATTTCAATCAAAATGGGGAGTTTAAGATAGTCCCAATCTTTTTCAGGAAGGATGGATTTGAGCACTTCGAGTTCCGAGTCTCTGAACCTATGGGTTCCACCATTGGAAAGCTCGATTTCGGGATTCTTTAAGGCCTCCCTCAAGCTTATCCTTCTCCTAGGAAGATGAGCGTTGAGCCTGACCAGCTCGCGAAAGATCACCTCTTCCATTCCCTCGCCTCGAGCAGCGCCTTTATTCTCTTCAGTCTGACAAAATTGTCCCTTTCCATTTCATCTAGCCTGAAAGAAATGAAAGCGACCGCAGATTTCAACCTAGGGATGAGCACATGCTCTAAAGCGTTTACCCTCCTTCTTGTTCTTTCAAGCTCCAAACCTATTCTCTTTATTGCTTCTTCCATTTCGGCAAGCTCACAGAGTTTGGAAAGTGCTTCCTCGAATGCTGAAGCTGCCTCATCCAAAAGTGTGGAACTGACATGAAGTGAATAACCTCTGTCAGTGGGCTTTCTGTGTATCTCCACCGCCTCAACCATGGGAACTCTTACTCCCATGATAGAGCGACCTGAGACATCTATTTCCACTTCCTTTAGAGTTTCAGTGCTTGCTTGGACCGTTTCCAGCGTTCCCATCCATGCCATGCACTTCAGAAGTTTGGAATGAGCGTCAGACAATTTTGCAAAGGCCTCTGTTCTGGCAGCTTTTATTCTTCTCGCAAGACCCAAGAATTCCATCATGAGAGCGTCCATCTTTTCTTCAAGCAGATCATGTCCTTTCTGAGCCAACTCTATTCTTCGCCTCAGTCTTATCAACTCCATTCTTGTGGGAGAAATAGTAGTGACAGCCTTTGTCATCCTAACACAACCTCGACTCCCGCCGTTCTTCTCACAAGCCTCTCCAATTCATCAACAGAGGCTGGATAGTAGCCTTTCCTGTCTGGAATAACCAAAACCATTGGCATGGGACCCTTTGTTCTTATGAGTGGTTGCAGTTCTTCGGAGAGTTCCTCCATGACTCGAGAAGTTATCAAGATGATTCCGATTTGAGGATTGGAAAGGAAAACTTTTATCCTCTCTAGGGTTTCCTTACGATTCCGATGCACATGGAAATACGCGACACCAGCTAATGCGAACCCTGTGACCGTTTCCAAATCCCCCACAACAGCGACTTTACACTTCATGCAACATTAACTCCCGACATTCGGCGGGTTGAAGTCCTTCCATTTTGAATCTCAACAGAACCCTCAGATTCCTGAGTTCCGCCTCCTTCCTGTAGAAATAACTAACGGCTGGGGCTAAACTAAAGAAATCGGAAGAAGAGTACCACTTACAGAGACGCAAGAGTCCTTCCTCCATTTCCTTCTCTAGCGGTAAGAGCGAGCCTGTTGTTTGAATCTGGTGAGACACTCTCGATGCGACCTCCCCATAGGGAGTGTTAGATAGAAGTTGAAGAGCTGAAAACAGGTCCCCTGCATCTACCATCTGATCCAACAAGGGATTCGGAATGAGGTAAGAGGGTTTAATCAGAAGCCTCTTTATTTCATCCGGTGGAATTCCCTCCTTCTTCAACCTTAGTATGACCTTGAGATTGACTATATCTATCTCCACTCCCACAAGCTCTTTTACAGACCTTCTCTGCTTCCTAGCCTCCGTCCAAAGCCTCTGATAGTAGAAACTGTCGAGTTTCCAGAACAGGTAGGGTAATCCCCTCCTTTTGTACTCTTCGAGCGATTCTTGTAGAACTGTAGCATATTCCGTTCCCCTCAAAAAATCCAGTAGAGTCTCTAGATCCTTCACCTGCGCGAGAAGCTGAAGTCTCTCCTTACCACTCAACGGGGAAGAGATAAATCTAGGAACTTGACCAGTGTGGAGAGAGACCAGAACCGTTTTTATGTTGTAAACGTCAAAACGCTCCAAGAGGAGTTCAAAGAACTTTCTGCTTTTCTTCGGGAGATTGACGATTATTTCCCGGTATTTCGCAACGCATCTCTCCCTCATTTCTTCCTCCATCCTTTCAACATCTCCCAACGGTAGGCCTTCGAAATCCGTTCCAACGAGTGCAGAGGCTATTCCATCAAGGTTCAGTTCCGAGAGCTCCGCCATTTTCTTGGAGTCGAGCATTTTGCCCTCCCAAGTGCTAATCATGGCGTTACAGTAAATGTAGGGTAAGGTTCTTCTTGCATCGATGAACACTAAGGCAAATAGTGCACCAAGCAACAGCAGGATCAGAAGAAAAATCATCCAAACAGGACCTTTGCTATTTTTAATCTCGCCTCCTCCCCTACTCTCTCGAGTTTGCGCTCGAAGGTGCAATCCATCATCATCTTTCCATCAGGCGTCCTAGCTCTGAAGCCCCCCAAGCAGTTGATAGCTGAGCCTGTCCTCACCTCAATTCCCTTCTTTTCGAGAGTTTTCCTCAATTCCTCGAGAATTCGCATGTCCTCCTTTCTGACTTCAACTTCCAGCTGTTTGCCTAGTTCCTCGCCTGCTTTCTCCAGCTCTTTTTCCATCCAATTGACATAATTTTTGCCAGCAACAAACTTCTCAAGTTCTTTTTTCGCTTCTTGAAAAACACTCAGGAGAAGCTCTTCTCTCCTCAACAGGAGCTGGCGTCTGCTTTCTAGTCTTGCAGCCATGACCTTCTCCCTGAAAAGCTGCTGTCCTTTGGCTTTTCCAGCCGATACTAGATTTTCTTTTTCCTCTCTCCCTGAAATCTCGGCCGCTTGAAGGATGCTCTCTGCCTCCTTTTTGGCGGCGTCCAGAATTTCCTTTGCCTTTTTCTGAGCTTCTGCGAGAATGTCCTCCGTTATCCTCTTGCTTTCCTCCAAGCTACAGGATTCCGGTTAGTGAGAGCATTAAGATAGCAGAGAGCAAACCCAATATTGCGTACAGTTCGACGGCTACCACGTACATAGCTCCCGCCGCGAAGACTTCAGGGCGCTTGCCAAAAGCAGAAACTGCCGCCGACGCAACCTTTCCCTGATAGACCGAGGTGATTCCTTGTAGAATAGCCGGGAGAGCACACATGAAAACAAGAAGCCCGATATTTGGCACTCCTGCAAGAGAAGGCTTTAGAAGAATTTCAAAAGCTCCACCAGCTGCTTGGGATACTTTCAAACCAGTACTCAGAACAATCAAGAAAGCCGCCACAAAGCCGTATATTCCTTGCGTTCCTGGCATGATAACGTAGAAGAGAGCCTTGTAGGCTTTCTTTGGATCCTCTGCGGCGACTGCGGAGGCGGCTACACCTGTCATGCCCACCCCAAGCGCGGCAAAGATACCAGGAATCCCTACAGCTAAAGCGGCAGCTAAGGCAACCCAGACTCCCTCGGCTACCATCTGAACCTAACTAGGCTTATTTTAATCCTAAACGGTGAAAATCTCTTTCCTTCCCCCTCATAGAATTTGCTAAAGAACTCCACGAAGTGAAGCCTCATTGTATGCACAAAACCTCCGAGGGCTCCCAGCAAGGTGTTTGCAGCATGAAGAAGAACAAAAATCACTCCCAACATCAGCAGAACGGGTGCAAAGATGAAAAGAGGAAGTTTAGAGGCTGGACTGTAAACCATACCGAGTAAATAGTTGATGGTAAAACCAATGATTGCTGTGGCCATGCCAAGAGCCATAAGCCTAGAATAGGAGGCAACATCCGAAACCCAGCCAGTAACTCCGTACACCGTGCCGATAGCATTAGAAATTCGTCTAAATCCCCTAGCCTTCAGAGCGGAGAGAAGGACTGAAAACAACAAACCCGAGTAAAAGAGGAATCTAAAAACAGAGGGGCCAGAGGTTGAAGTCGGATTAAAAGCTTCAAACAACCCTACCTTTTGGAAGCGATAGTGTATACCAAACTCGTAAAGACCGATACCAACGATTGAAAAACATAAACCAAAAAACCCTACGACTCCAACTGCCTTGGCCAGTCCGTCGAGTCCCTCCTTCCAGTCTCTTCTCAACCATCCTTTTGCAGAGGAAAGTAGAAAACCCATAACAACATGGATCAAGCCGATGAGTATTGCTAGTTTGAGCAATGGGACAGGACTTTCGATAGGATTAATCCAAAGAGGACCGAATCCAAACACTCCTCCCACCAAAAGTCCAATGGGTACACAAACCACTGCCCCTACCAACACCATTTTTCTCAGCCTTCCGGCAATCACCTCTTTGAACAGACCTGGTGAGAAGAAAGCCAAGATTCCTAAGATTAAGCCATATCCGGCATCCCCTATGCAAATAGCCAAGAAAAGAGGGAAGGTTATCGACAAAAAGAGAGTTGGATCGATTTCATCGTACCTAGGAAGACCATAAACTTCAGTCAGAAGCTCGAAGTCTCTTGCAATTGGAGGATTCCTAAGCAGGGTTGGTACTTCCCCAACTTCTTCTACATGAGGTTCAAAGGCACGGAAGATTACCTTTCCGCCTGAGGACTCGCGAAGGATTTTTTCAAGCTCGGTCACTTTTTCCTTTGGCACCCATCCCTCAAGCATAACTGTTGCCTCCGTGTAACCAAATAGCGCAGAAGCCTCAATTCTCTCTTTGTACAGGTTGAGCAGCTCAAGGAGAGCAGGAAGATCTTCGGCTTCCTTGGAGAGCCTTGCTAGTTTTTCACGCAGTTTTTCTTCTCTATCAGAGAGTCTCGTTAATTCATCCTGCACTTTTTCTAAGGGTTTCTCTTCCCTCAGGATTTCTGGTGGTTGAACCACCTCCACTCCAAACCGGTAAAGAATAGAAGAAACTTTTTGGACATTCTCTCTCAAAGAGGCCAACAGAAAGAGAGACCTATCCGATTTAGCAGAACTGACGAACCAGAATTTCTGTTCTAGTTCCTTCGCTAAAGAATCCACAAAAGACTTGATTTTCTCCTCCTCGAGTCTGCCCAGCCAAACAGCAATTCTCTCTGTCCCAAAAACTTGTACAGGTCTTACTCCCAGCGAAAGGATTTCCTTGATAAGCTTCTCTTCTTCCTCCAGCTTCTTCCTTCTATCCAAAAGCTCTTGTTTCTCTTTCAAAAGGGGGTCCAACTTGGATTCTAGCCTCGAAAGTTTTTCCTCCGTCTCCTTAAGGAAAATCTCAATCTTTGGCTCTTTTCTCAACTCTAGGACCTTTGGGCGAGGCTCCAGTTCCGCGACTATTCTTTCGGCCCTCGCAATCAGATTTTGGATAGGTCCTACTTGAACTTCTCGTCGCTGAAGTTGTGGAAGCTTAGTCTGTCTGAACTCTGCGAAACCTGCTCTGTGTAAACTTCCGACTACCTCATGCTCCAGTCTCTGAGGAATCAGTGCTCTAAACCCAAGCATTCGAGCGCTTCTAAGCACCTAGCACCTCCTGAAGCAGAAGTGAACGGGCCTTTTCTAGATTTTCGCTGGCTTTTCTTTCCAACTCCTTTATTTCCTTCTCCACTTGTTCTCTTAGCCTATCCGCTTCCTCCCTTGCTTTCTTCTCCCATTTTTCTACCTCCTGCTGAGCCTCTTTCTCTCCCTCCCTCCTGAGTTTTTCCCTGATTTCTTGTGCTTTCCTTTTTGCCTCCTCCTTGATTCTCGCTGCCTCCTCCTCGGCCTTCTTTATTATCTCCTTGGCTTTTCTTTCGGCCTCAAAGATTTCATCTAGTTCCCTCATTAAATGGAGGAATCATGAATTCTAAACCCAAACTATCTCTTGACCTGCTGCTTTTCTCAATCTGTTCATAATTGCTAATCCTACTCCTATTGGCTCTAAACCCTCGGCTATTACTATATCGACCCCTTTTTCATCGAACTTCCTTAAAGTTTTGAAGAGGTTTTTCGCAATCGTTTTTGGCCGTTGACGCTCGCCCACAATCTCCACATATTGTCCTTCGTAATTGTGAGCCGTCTCAGCTGTTGCCATAATCCCAACCCTTCTACTCATTTGCGTGTATTCCTTCGCCATCTCCCGTATTCTCCTCACCATTGCATCAACAGGCCCCTCCACCAGTACAACCTTGGCCTTAGGAGCATAGTGTCTGTACTTCATACCGGGAGCCAATGCTATCACCTTCTCGGGCGGTTCTTCGGCCCTCGCAACCGGATGAACTGATATCTCCCCTAGGATTTCCTTGAGTTCCTCCACAGTAATAGGCCCGGGTCGCAACAAAGTGGGCGGAGTACTTGTTAAATCTAAAATGGTAGACTCCAAACCAAACTCAACCTCGCCACCGTCTATCACCATTTCGATTTTTCCCGCCAAATCCTGCAGCACATGGGCCGCGGTGGTGGGGCTGGGCCTTCCAGAAAGGTTTGCGCTCGGGGCAGCCACCGGAACCTCGGCCTCCTCTATAAGCATGTGCGCTATTGGATGACTTGGCATGCGCACGGCAACAGTATTCAGTCCGGCGGTGGTAATATCGGGTACAAGCTCGGAGCGAGGTAAGAGAAGTGTAAGTGGGCCTGGCCAGAATCTCTCCATTAAGTCCAAAGCTTTCGGAGGGAGATGTTCCGTTAGCACATAGACATCTTCCAAATCGGCGATGTGCACAATGAGTGGATTGTCAGCTGGTCTTTGTTTGGCCTCGAAAATGCGGAGAACGGCTTTCTCATCTAGAGCGTTCGCTCCAAGTCCATAGACTGTTTCAGTTGGAAAGGCAACAAGTCCCCCGCTACGCAGAACTTCTGCTGCCATGCGTATCTTCTGGAGATCGGGGGCTGATGGGTCCACTTTGAGCACATGAGTCTTCATCACCACCCGGAAGAGAGACCATAATAAACCGTAAGCGAAGAAAGCCAATGGGAAGGATAATTAGAATCACTGGACCTGTGGTAATAGCTGAAGGGATGAAAGGTACCGGAATGTATGAGGTAGTTAGAGTAGGTGAGGCAGGACTCGTTGGAGAAGTTATAGGACTGAAGGGGGAACATGCGGTGATTCAGGTGTATGAAGAAACCACAGGGCTTAAACCTGGTGAACCTGTTTCCTCGACCGGAAAACCGCTCTCTGTTGAGCTCGGACCAGGACTTTTGAGTTCGATTTTCGATGGTATCCAGAGGCCTCTCGTGGAAATAAGAGAGAAAACCGGTGATTTCGTGCAACGTGGAGTCTACCCTCCCGCCTTGCCTCGAGACAAAAAATGGGAATTCGTCCCTTCACTCAAAAGAGGTGCAGAGATCTCGGGAGGCGAAATTCTCGGGACAGTTAAAGAAACGGAATTAATTGAGCACCGGATTCTAGTCCCGCCCACCGTGAACGGAAAGTTAATCGAAGTCGAGGAAGGAAGGTTCACCGTGGAGGAAACAATTGCGGAGGTGAGAAGCGAGGGCGGAAGATTTGAACTGAAGTTAATGCAAGTATGGCCCGTCAGAAAACCCCGACCATATAGGAGAAAACTCAATCCTTATGAGCCCCTGATTACAGGACAGCGAGTAACCGACTTCTTTTTCCCCGTAGCAAAAGGTGGAACAGCTGCCATTCCTGGCGGATTTGGGACGGGAAAAACCGTTTTCCTACACCAGACAACGAAATGGTCGGATGCCAATGTAATTGTCTACGTAGGTTGCGGAGAAAGAGGAAACGAGATGTGCGACGTTCTTACCCATCTTCCAGAGCTTAGAGACCCTAAGAGCGGAAGACCTCTGATGGAGAGAACCGTACTCATCGCTAACACTTCTAACATGCCAGTTGCCGCTAGGGAGGCAAGTGTATACACGGGGGTTACCATTGGAGAATACTTCAGAGACATGGGCTACCATGTTGCCCTCATGGCAGACTCGACGTCAAGATGGGCCGAGGCCATGAGAGAAATCTCAGGTAGGTTGGAGGAAATGCCAGGAGAAGAGGGGTTCCCAGCCTATCTTGCCTCACGACTTGCGGAATTTTATGAGAGAGCTGGGGTAGTCGAAACTCTGGGAGGACAGATAGGTTCCCTCACCATCATAGGGGCAGTTTCCCCCCCTGGCGGAGATTTTTCTGAACCTGTGACCCAGAACACCCTTAGGATAGTCAAGGTGTTTTGGGGACTGGATAGCTCCCTTGCTGATAGAAGACATTTTCCCTCGGTGAACTGGCTCACGAGCTACTCTCTTTACCTTGACCAGCTCAAAGAGTGGTGGGACAGGCGGGGGAATTGGAGCGAGCTCAGGAAGAAGGCAATGGAGATTTTACAGAGAGAAGCCGAACTCCTAGAGATAGTGAGATTGGTTGGTCCAGATGCACTTCCGGAGTCTGATAGGGGCTTGCTCGAAATAGCCAGGATGATAAGGGAGGACTTTCTCCAGCAGTCGGCGTTTGACCCCGTGGATACCTATTGTTCTCCGGAAAAACAGCTGGGGATTCTTGAAATTATCCTGAAGTTTCATGCCATGACCTCAGAGGCCATCAAAAGTGGGGTGCCTGTCTCAAAGATCAAATCCCTACCCGTAGTGGGGGAAATAGCCCAGTTAAAACGCTTGCCGGAACGGGAATTTCTGCAAAAGAAGAAAGAACTGGAGTCCGCCATTCAGGAGTCGATGCAGGAGTTAATCAGATGAAAGCAAAAGAGTACCTAACCATCTCAAGCATCGCAGGGCCTTTGTTGGTTGTGGAGGGCGTAAAGGATGCCGCATATGGTGAAATTGTAGAAATCACGGGTCCAGACGGAGGGAGACGAAGAGGACAGGTACTCGACTCATACGAAGGTAGAGCGGTGGTACAAGTTTATGAGGGAACTTCCGGTCTCGACACAAAGGGAACTAGAGTAAGGTTCACGGGAGAGACAGTGAAGTTTGGCGTCGGCCTAGAATTGCTCGGAAGAATCTTCAACGGCAGGGGGGATCCCATCGATGGTGGTCCAAAGCCCCTCTCAGAGGAGAGGAGAGATGTACATGGTGCACCCATCAATCCAGCGGCGAGAGAATATCCAAGCGAGTTCATCCAAACTGGTATCTCAGCCATCGATGGAATGAACACGCTCGTGAGAGGACAGAAACTTCCCATTTTCTCAGGAGCGGGTCTCCCTCACAATGAGCTTGCCGCCCAAATCGCTAGGCAGGCGACCATACCTGGAAGGGAGGAGGAATTTGCTGTGGTATTTGCTGGAATGGGAATTACTCATGCCGAAGCCTCGTTTTTCAAATCGGAATTTGAGAAAACGGGAGCGCTGGAAAGAGCCGTTCTTTTCCTCAATCTCGCCAACGATCCTGCCATTGAACGCATCCTTACACCTAGACTCGCCCTGACCACGGCTGAGTATCTTGCCTTCGATCAAGAGATGCATGTGCTCGTCATTCTGACAGACATGACTAATTATGCAGAGAGCCTTAGAGAAATTTCAGCCGCTAGGAGTGAGGTACCGGGAAGGAGGGGCTATCCAGGGTACTTGTACACCGATCTTGCTACCATTTACGAGAGAGCCGGAAAAATTCAGGGCAAGAAGGGATCCATTACTCTCATGCCCATTCTTACCATGCCGGGCGATGATATCACTCACCCCATTCCAGACCTTTCAGGATACATTACGGAAGGACAGCTCCTGTTGGATAGAGAGCTCCACCATAAGGGAATTTATCCTCCTCTGAACGTTCTCCCATCTCTTTCTAGGCTCATGAAGGATGGAATAGGGCCTGGAAAGACTAGGGAAGACCACATGGAGCTTTCCAACCAGCTGTATGCCGCTTATGCCGAGGGAAGAGATCTTAGAGCACTAGTAGCGGTAGTTGGACAGGAAGCTTTGACCGACAGAGATAGGAGATATTTAGAGTTCGCTGAGAGGTTCGAAAGAGAATTCGTCAACCAGGGAATGTATGAAAATAGGTCACTAGAAACCACTCTTGACTTAGGATGGGAGCTTCTCCATCTGCTGCCGGAAAGCGAGCTTAAGAAGATAAGACCGGAATTCATCCGCAAGTACTTAAAGAGAGAGGGCGCTCGGCACTCAACATCTTCATCATGAGTTTCAGCCTAGCCTTAACCTCATCGCGCCAATTCTTAATCGGCCCAAAATATAAACCAACACCCGGTAGTGCTTTAATCTGCGCAAAAATCTTCGAAAATGCCGAAATTCAGAGGCGGGGTTCACCCCAAGCAATATAAGCTGACCGCATCTAAACCTATCGAAAGAGCGAAGCTTCCGGAGAAAGTTATTATTCCTCTCAAGCAACATGTCGGGGCGCCATGTGAACCTCTGGTTAAGGTGGGAGATGAAGTAAAGGCAGGACAGAAAATCGGTGATTCCTCCGCCAAGGTTTCGGCCCCCGTCCATGCCTCGATCTCAGGAACAGTCGAGAGGATTTCAACCGAACTTTCGCCATCTGGGGAGTTTGTAACTTGCATCACCATTCGCTCAAACAGAAGAGATGAGTGGGTGAGCCTTCCCCCGCTTGAAGATAGCTCAAGTAAAGAGGTGTTGCTGGAAAGAATTAGAGAAGCCGGAATAGTGGGAATGGGGGGAGCAGGCTTCCCAACCCACATTAAGCTTAATCCTCCCAAGCCCGTTCACACTCTTCTAGTCAACGGAGTGGAGTGCGAACCATACATCACTTCGGACCACCGGCTCATGCTGGAACATTCGGAAGAAATAGCGGAGGGGGCAAAAATCGCCGCCAGAATCCTAGGCGTTCAAAGAGTAATCGTTGCAGTCGAAGATAACAAGCCCGACGCGGCCAAGAAAATGGAAGAGGTTATGAAAGGATTTGCTGAAGTGGTAGTACTAAAGACAAGATACCCCAGAGGTGACGAAAGACACCTCATAAAATCTGTATTGGGGGTGGAAGTGCCGGCTGGTGGGCTTCCATTTGATGTTGGTGTCGTCGTCCAAAACGTGGCAACCCTTAAAGCTATTTCAGACGCTGTCAAAGGAAAACCTCTAGTAGAGAGAGTAGTAACCGTCACAGGTGATGTAGCCGAACCAAAAAATTTAATGGTCAGGGTGGGAACGCTCTTATCCGATCTTCTTCAACAATGCGGGGGGGCAACAAAAGGCCCAGCCAAGCTAATAGCCGGAGGACCGATGATGGGCGTTGCACTATCAGCAGATGCCCCTGTGGCAAAAACCACGGGCTGTGTGCTGGTGATGGGAGAAGTGAAAGAAGAACGTGAAGGACCGTGCATAAGATGCGGAAAGTGCGTAGAGGTTTGCCCGATGGGACTCATGCCAACCATCCTAGCCAAACTAGTCAGAGCGGGAAGGTACGAGGATGCTCTGGCTGGAAATATCCTCAGCTGTGATGAGTGCGGATGCTGTGCATATATTTGCCCATCGAGGATACCGTTGGTACAAATCATGAGAACCGGAAAACTCAAGGCATCAGCGTTGGTGAAGCGATGAAAGAGCTCCTCGTATCCCCTCCTCCACACATCAGAGCTAGAACCACTTCGAATCTAATCATGCTTTATGTTATTTTATGTTTGCTTCCCACCACGTGCTGGGGAATTTATGTCTTTGGGTTACATGCACTGGAGATAATCTTGGTTTCCATCGTCTCTGCCGTCCTCTCAGAATGCGTTGGTTGTCGCCCCATCAAGAAAGAACCTGGACTGTCAGCGGTAGTAACAGGGCTTCTGCTTGCCCTTTGTCTCCCGCCCTCTGTTCCCCTCTGGGTGCCTGCTGTGGGTTCGGCCTTTGCCATCTTCGTGGGAAAAATTGCTTTTGGTGGAACTGGCAATAATATCTTCAACCCTGCATTGGTTGGTAGGGCCTTCCTCATGCTCTCTTGGCCAGCCTTACTTGCCCCTCCTGTCTGGCCCGTGCCGCTCGAGTCCACTTCCTCTGCAACCCCTCTGAATTTGTGGAAACACCAACATGTGAGTACTTCCCTTCATGACTTGTTCTGGGGCTTCAGACCCGGATGTATTGGAGAAATCTCAGCTTTTGCCATCCTGCTCGGAGGTGCTGTTCTTCTGGTCCTCAGAGTAATTGACTGGAGGATCCCAGCCTCCTACCTAGGGACTGTTGCACTTTTAAGCTGGTTGCTCGGAGAACCTGTCCTATTCCACCTGCTTGCAGGGGGACTTTTGCTAGGGGCTTTCTTCATGGCCACTGACTATGCCACTTCCCCAATCACGAAGAATGGAAAGCTGATCTTCGGCGCGGGCGCGGGTTGTCTGTTGGTAGTCATAAGAAGGTTCGGAAGTCTGCCTGAGGGGGTCACGTATTCAATCCTAATAATGAATGCCTTTTCACCCCTTATCGAGAGAATCACAAAACCCAGGGTTTACGGAACGAAAAGATAATTCACTGGAGTTTAGGACAGCTCTTCTTAAGGTGAATTTTGTACGAATATTTGTCCTCCATAACAAATCCGCATCTCGGACAAGAGTAAGTCCTAGCCCCCGTGGTTGTTCTCGTATCCGCACCTCGGACATCTATTTTTTGAATAGTCGAGCCCCTGCGGGAAGAGGTAGAAGAGCCCACACTTTTTGCAGACCGTGGGGAGGGGTTGCATTTTCTCACCATTATAAATTTTATTATACAGATGATATCTCAAAAATCTCCCAAAAATCAACCGAGCAAGGCCGCTAGTAACCTTCGTGTCGTCTCTCTGATTTCTCTCTCCTCAAGGGGACGATAGGGAAGATTTTCCTCCCCTGCGACGATTCGAGCAAGTTTCTGGATGGCCTCAGAGGCAGGACAGTTTGGGTCATAAATCACCACTGGAACCCCTTCTCTCTCCGCCTCTCTCACTTTGGGATCTTCAGGGATTTCGGTTAAGATGGGTAACCCCTTGACCGCTTTGTTGATGAAAGCCTGAACCTCCTCGCGAGTGAGGTCGGTCGTACCCACCCTGTTGAGAACCAGCCCCCTTGTCCATACTTGAAGCAGGTTGGCCATCCTGATAGTTTTGTATACATCCACGAGACTGGCGTAGGAAGGTATACTCACCGGAAGCGCCTCTCTCGATGCTGCCAAGAGAAGGAGGGAGGTTTCTTGAAGACCTGCCGCAGCGTCCAAGAGCAAAACTTCCGTCCTATTCAACAGTTCGGAGATTACCTCCTCCACTTTCTCCCTGCTCACTTTACCGAGCATCTCCTGGACTTCCTCAAACCTAAAACCGGTGGGAAGAACTTCAATTCCGTAGTTCTTGTAGAGTGCCTGTTCCAAAGTGGCATTTCCCTTCAATACATCGAAAAGTGTCACTTCACATCGATGCATTCCCATGATGATGGAAAGATTGGCCATCGCTAGGTCGGCATCCATTATGATGACCTTCTTTCCGAGCGAGCCCAATGCAATGCCAAGATTTGCCGTCAAAACCGTCTTTCCCGTCCCTCCTTTGCCCGAGCATATGGAAATTGATCTTGGTCTGGGCCTAGGCATCGAATCTTGGAAGAAGGATTAAAAAACCGTGAAAACGTTTTTTTACCCTCAGCTAATACAAAATGGAAAGCATCTTGCAGGAGTTAGGTATTGTACCGCTTTTCAAAACTTTAAGAGAAAATTTGCTAGCTTGTCCAAAAGCTGCCGCTATAAATGACCCTGAATTTCTCAGAGCTGTTCAGCAATTCCTTTCGGATGCAAGAGTCAAAGAGAGCGTGCAAATCCTAGGCAACATCAACAGGGAGCTATGCGAGTGGTTAGACATCCTTCCAGCCATTGCTGGAATGGCGTCGCCCATTGTTACGGACATGCTCCAGAATGAAAGGTGCAGAGAATACTTGGCCAACGTCATGTTGAGCGGAAGCAGGCTCCTGAAGGAGTTCCTATGTATTGTCATTGCAAAAAAATGAAGAAGCTGAATGTTCTCTTGTTCGGATGGAATGGCGTGGACAACACAGGATCAGAAGCGAAGCTTCTCGTCACCATTAGGGATGTCAAGGAGATTTTAGGTGAAAGACTTGGTAAGCTCTCTGTGCTCGTCGTGGGACCCTCCGACGAAAGAAGATATGTGAAGGACCCAGACGTAGAGATTATCTCCCTGTTTCCACTTCTCGAAAAAGGGCTGGAGGCCTTCTATCGTCTGATTTGGGGAGAAGTGTACGACATTGTCCTACTCTGTGAGGGTTCGACCTTTTTAGATACCTATCACGATGGTTTTCTTTGGGGTTTCCTATTGGCCGCTAAACTCCAACACTTGAGAGGGAGACACACCGTTTCTTATTCGAATGACTGTAGCCCCATGAAGTTTTACAATGCTTCTGCCTCAGCGCGTACCATCAATCGTTGCATTGATCTGGTCATGGTGCGCAACCCCGATGCAAAGAAGAGGATGATTCAGTACGGAGTAACCAAGGAAATACATGTCACAGCTGATGGGGCCTATCTGTATCCCACCCCACCTCAGGAATACCGCAAGAGACTCCTTGAACAGCTGAACATCAGGAAACAACCCATAGCTGTTGCTCCCAAGGAATTCTGGGGCATCTTGCCCGTTACCATTAAGCTTTACCCAAAGGAGGGATACCACACCCTCGAGGCCATGTGGAACAAGGAATACGGATACGCCCCCATGATAAGCTCCAAGGTTTACTTGCCCAACTACTGGTTAGCCGTAGATACCACCAGGAAGGAACTTAGCGAGCGCTTCAAACGTGATATGGCCAAGTTCTGTGATTACTTGGTCGAAAGGTTTGACACAAATGTCCTACTGATTGGAATGGCAGCTTTCGAGGGCGATTGCCAAAACGCCAAAGAAATCATGGAACTCATGAAGCACAAGGATGAAGCACGCTGGATTCCTTCTTTCAAGTATAATGTAGACGATATCAAGAGTCTGCTGGTAGAGTCGCGCTTTCTCATAACCACCCGTTACCATGCCTCCGTCCTTTCCTCTTCTGCTGGGGTTCCAATGATGGCCATTTCCTCGGACTCAAGGTTGGAGGCTGTTTTCAGGGAACTTGATTTGATGGATTTCTACATTCCCGTCACGGTCAGCCCCCCGCGGATGCCCGAAAACCTTTTCGAACTACTAGTGGAAAAGATGAACAAACTGGCGGAGCGAGAACAAGAGATACGAGAGAGAATAAAAAGGATGGACAAAGTGTTCGTGGAAAGAGCGTTACAAAACCGAGAGATTTTTAGACGTTGGGTTAAGGAAACCTTTGGTGATTGAATGCGTGCACTAAGAAACCTTTTTGGTTGGATTTCTCTCTCTTTCTCCCTGAGTAAAATTCTTTTCAGGGTAGACAAACGTGCTTTGAGAAAATTTCTCGCCTCCACCAATCCTGACACCTTCAAAGCGATGCTGAAATTAATAAACGATTTAGGACCGGACCTTGTAGCAAAGCTCCTTACGAATTATCTTTACTTCGCTGGTGCCATGAATGAGAAATTATCGCAGTTTATTAAACCCGAAGATCTCAAAAAACTCTCCGTACCAAGCGAAATCAAGAAAGCCCTCCAAAGTTTCTCCGCCGGAGATCCTCAGGTGCTTGAAGCGCTTGGGGCCTTCCTAGGCATGATAACTGGAAGAACGCTGAAAGGAATGCTTGAGAGCCAAGAGTTCAAGAGGGAGCTTTGTGAGCTGATAAAAAACCTAGGTCTTCTGTGGGAAGAAATCTATAGATTGCCACGTGAGTAAGTACTACCGAATCCTCTCTCCCCTCTTTCAGTAGGAGAGAGCTCCCCCTCCTCCACTTCTATTTTCTCGCAGGGCAGAACAAGCAGTTGCGCGATTGGCTGACCTTTTTCAATCTTGAGAGGTTCAGGTCCGAAGTTTCTCACTAGTACCTTTAGTTCTCCTCGATAGGAACTGTCTATAACCCCTGCTCCTATGCCAAATCTCGGCGCCAGACCACTCTTTTCCTTCACAATTCCAACGTATCCAGGCGGAATTTCCATGGCTATTCCCGTTCGCACCCATCTGTTCCCTCCAGGCTCCACCGTCACTTCCTCACAACTGAAGAGGTCTAAACCTGCATCCCCCTCATACCTTGGTGGTTGTATCTTGGCCGATGAATCTAAACGCTTGTATCGGAGTTTCATCAACTCAAGAGGAGATAGAGGACAATCAGGAATGCCGCAATAGCTATCCCAATCGCCAGCATGGTTTTTGCTATGGCTTCACTCGTTCCAAAGGCTATGGGAAAGGGACCGATCAGAATAACTCCTCCCCCTTCTGCTCGTCCCCCTTCCTTCAGCGTTCCCACAATCATGAGAAGGATTCCTACCAAGACGAGAAGAAAACCCAAACCCCAAAGCCTTGCATCCATCCTATTACTAGAACATTTGCTCAAAAGCGGGCCCGCTGGGATTTGAACCCAGCTCACAGGCTCCGCAGGCCTGCGTCCTATCCTGGCTAGACTACGGGCCCCTTCATTAATTTTACACACGAAGCATAAACGATGAGTCTGAAGTTAGTAGCAACAGCTCAAATCGTCGCCACTTTCTCGGGTGCCATTTTTTGGCTTCTCCTTGCCTTGCTCCTTCATCCGTTTACTTTTGGGGAAGTAGGTTGGCTCTACTCCATTTCCATGCTCGTTTCCACGGCGGCCTCTCTCGGGCTGGGAAAATCCTTAATAGTTTTGCGACGCCCGAGTCCAAGATTGGCCTTCTATCTTACCCTTTTCTCTTCTACTGTCGCTGGTGTGACTCTTTCGTTGTTGCTTAATCCTTGGGCTGGATTGATGGTTTTTGGATTCTCCCTTTTTTCTTTCTCTTTTCACTTACAGCTTTCACAAGAAAATTTCCGAGGTTATCTGACAATATGGCTCGCTAGGTCTTCTCTGCTCTTTCTTCCTCTCTTTCTTTATCTTTGGAAGAACGAGGTATGGTTAATCCTTTTTGGGCTGTTCCTCTGTCATTTCCTTCCGTCACTAACCATTCTCACTCGCCTCTCGCGCTTTCCTGTTACCATGGTAACAGAAAACTTCATACCGAAGCTCGTTGGTTGCTTTTTCACCGATCTCGGTTCCGCTTCCCTAAGTTTTCTCGATAAGGTCATCGCTGGAAAACTGTTTGGAATGGAAATCCTTGGATTGTACTACTTCTCAACGAGATTCTTTTATCTTTTAGCGGCTCTTCCCCAAACCTTCTTTTTCTATTCCCTTTCCACACGTTCCACTCAAATGCGTTCTTTTGCCCTCAAGTCCTCCCTTCTCTTGTTGGCGGCCTCTTTTCCCCTTACTTTTCTCATCCCGCACCTCTTCCCCGACTATTCCTCTTCTGTGAACTCTCTAAGAGTCATTCTTCTTGCCCTCGTCCCGGCTACCATCTCTCAAGTATGCAGCTCCGAACTCTTATCCGACCAGAAGCCCGCTGGAAGTTCTTCCGCTTACGCATTGGCTATAGTTATCCAATTACTCTCCCTCACCGTTCTGGGAAGAAGGTTCGGGCTTCTTGGGCTCTCGCTGAGCTTTCTCCTCACCCATTCCTTGCTCGCCTTTCTCCTCTTTCTTATGCCAAAAGTGAGGGGTGAGAGCAGACGGGTAACAATAGGTGTAATATGTCTCCTCTTTCTACTTCCACTTCTTCTCTCGACCCTTTCCTTCCCAAGATTCGAACATGGAACAGACTATTTGAGAGCGGAAGACCTAGCCATGGATACTCTCGTAAGAATTACCGCCATAGACGAAAACCTGCAAAGAGCGAGGACTGCTATCGAAAATGCTTTGAAGAAAATCCACGAACTTGAGGATCTCCTCTCGAGCGAGAAGGAAGGAACCGAAATTTGGAGACTCAATCATTCAAATTCTTGGGCACATCTCTCTCCCGAGACTTTTCAAGTTCTTCAAGAATCGCTTCGTTATGCTGAGTTGACGAACGGCGCCTTTGACCCCACCGTCAAACCACTTGTAGATTTATGGATGAAAAAAGTGAGAGAAACCGGAAGGCTTCCTTCATCTCAGGAGCTTCAAGAAACAAAAGAACTCGTAAACTGGAGGAATCTGATACTCGAGAACGGAAGAGCACGATTTACTAGAGAAGGTATGCAAGTAACGCTAGGTGGAATAGCCAAGGGCTATGCCGCAGATCTTGCTTGCGATATTCTTAGGTCTTCCGGGATTAAGGCTGGCATGGTTCAGATAGGAGGTGAAATACGAGTCTTTGGAAAACGTTGGAGAATTGGAATCCAGCACCCTAGAAAACCGGAGGAAATTCTGGAAACCATAGAACTTTCTGAAGGTGCTGTCTCAACCTCTGGAGATTATGTGAGGGTCTATTTTCTGGGTGCACGCAGAATACATCACATCATCGATCCACAAACGGGAGAACCGGCCACAAGATGCCAGAGTACTACTGTGGTGGCCCCGACAGGCACCCAAGCTGATGCCTTGAGTACGGCCGTTTTTGTACTGGGGCCGGAAAAAGGCAGGGAACTGCTCGAGAATCTTGGGGTCTTCGGACTAATAGTCGATGCAGATGGAAATTTAATTCACACGAGGGGCTGGGAGCTTCTCCGCTCCTGATTGCACCGCATTACTCGGTGCCCAAACAATCACCTTCCTTGGACAGACCTCCACGCATTTTCCACAACCGTTACACAGAGTGGGATCTATGGAAATTTTATCACCTACAAATTTTATTGCTCCAGTCGGACAATTCTTCTCGCACAGTTTACACTTGATACATCCTTTCGTGCACGATGCCACAACTACCCTCCCCGGCTGAGGAGAGTGACACTGGACGAAAACCCTAGTATTTCTTGGGACAAGGGTGAGCACGCCTCTTGGGCACTTCTGAACACATATACCACACCCAGTGCATCTTTCCCAATCAATATGCGGGAGACCATTCACCATCTTGATTGCCCCGAAAGGACAACTCTTTTCACAATCTCCAAATCCCAAACAAGCATGAGGACAGCTGGTTGGACCTCCCTGAAGAATGGAGGCCGCCAAACAACTTCCCTCTCCCTTGTACCGATAGCGCTCCTTACTTCCACCAGCGCATGCGGCAACAGCCGCGGCCCACTCTATCTTTCCAACCTTTGCACCCAAGTAACTCGCGATTCTTGCTCTTTCTTGGTGTGTGATGACCCTGCACTTATCAATTAGGCTAGGATTGGAAATGAGGGCCTGGGCGTAGTCCCTGCAACCCTTAAAACCACAGGCTCCACAATTCGAGCCTGGAAGCATTCCAGCCACCTCCTCCAGTTTCTCATCGATTTCCACCGCGAACCTCCTAGAGGCCCAAACAAGTAGGAGAGAAAAACCAAAGCCCACCAGCCCGAGGGATAATGGTTCGCCTATCATCCCCCTATACCGATGAAGCCCTGGAAAGCTAAGGCCAGAAGACCGGCCACGATGAAGGCTATAGGAACATCCCTAAAAGAGCGTGGAAGGTCTTCATACGATATTCTCTCCCTTATTCCGGCCAGCAGTACTATAGCCAAGGTGTACCCCAAGGCCGTGGCAAGGCCGTTGACGAGGGAGGCTGCGAGAGAGTAGTTCTCGTCGAAATTGATTAGGTTCACGGCTAGAATGGCACAGTTCACGGTGATTAGTGGGAGGTAAATCCCAAAAGCAGCGTAGAATTTAGGCATGGTTTTTCGCATGATTATCTCCACGAGCTGGACAAAGGATGCGATTACTAGAATGAAGGCCACGATTCTCATATACTGTATGCCAAAGGGAGCTAGCAAGTAATGATTCACGAACCACGTGACAAAGGAAGAGCTCACGGCAACGAAAGTAACAGCCAACCCCATCATGGCGGAATTCCTGAGATTGCGGGAAATGCCAAAGTAAGAGCAGAGACCGATGAACCTGGTAAGCACAATGTTGTTGATCAGCAGGTTGAAAAGGAAAATAGACAGTAGGTTCTCCATCAAATCACCCCAAGTTTCTTGAGAAGAGCAAGCATTGCCCCCATCACGAGAAAGCCTCCGGGTGATAAAACAAATCCGGTGGCGGGCTGACTAAGAACGACGAACGAGTGACCAAAAAGCTTTATACCACCCGTTCCGAGCAATTCCCTTATAAAAGAGATGGATATGATAGCGAGACCAAATCCTGCCGTCATTCCCACAGCATCCGCCAGACTTTCAAGAACGGAGCGTTTGGAGGAGAAAGCCTCCACCCGACCGAGTACAATACAGTTCACCGTAATCAAGGGAAGAAAAATTCCTAGATGTTCACGGAGGGAGGGTGAGTAAGCCTTCACTATTAGTTCGGTAATGGTCACGAAGCTTGCAATGATCACGACAAAGATGGGTATTCTAATGTCTCGCGGAACCCACCGTCTCACAAGGGAGGTCACAAGACACGTGCCTACGAGAACAAAACCAAAGGCTAGGGTCATACCAATGGCATCCTCCACCGATTTGGAAATTGCCAAAAAGGGACAAAGACCCAGCAGGATTACGAAGATCGGGTTCTTCTTGAGAATTCCCTTTTTCGTCTCCCATTTCAGGCTTGGTCTTTCTTCAGCCATGCTCAAGCGCCTCCTTTACTGCTTCTAGAATGGCACGGGAGCTTATAGTGGCCCCCGTGATGGCTTCCACTTTTCCTTGTGGTTTAAAAGCCAGTTGCTCCAATCTTAGGTTCTCGAATTGAGAGAGATAGGAGGGCTCGGTTGCCCTCGATCCTATTCCCCTTGTCTCATTATGAGAGAGTACTCTCACCCCCCTAACCGTATTGTCAAGGTTTATCCCCACGAGTACTTTCATGGATCCTCCATATCCTTTGGTCTCCACCTCTACCGCCCTTCCTATCAGCCGATTGTCCTGAAAACAGTAAAAGATGCCGTTTTCCTCCTCAAACGTGCAACCGGGGAAAATCTCCTCTATTGTCGCTTCCTTCTCCTTTCTTTCTGCTTCCTTTATCTTGGGTTCGGTTATTTGATGTACATAGGCAAGAATCAGACCCCAAGTTATGCAAGTTAGAGTAAGAGCCACGATCGGCTTGGCCGTCCCCATTTTTCCTATCAACCTCTTAAATTTGTGCGTGCTGTTGTCTGTTACTATGGTAACAGAAAAGTTCCTCATGAAAAGTGTCTTGTCTTGTTACTATAGTAACAGTACAACATTTCAAACCTAAAAGCGTTTGATTTTGATGGTGAAAATCCTCGTACTCTACTTCTCACGCACCGGAAACACTAAAGCCATGGCTGAGGAGGTGGCGGCGGGAGTCAAGGAAGGTGGCGCGGACGTGATTCTAAAGGAAATCACACGAGCCGCTGTGGAGGAATTGGTGGAGGCTGATGGGATTATCATTGGAAGTCCCTCTTACTTCGGAGGGCCTGCTGCGGAGGTCAAACGCTTCCTAGATGAATCCATCAGGGTTAGGGGAAAACTGGAGGGAAAAATCGGCGCCGCCTTCTGCTCCTCAAGACATCGGGCGGGTGGGAGAGAAACTACCATGCTTTCCATTCTTCAATCCATGCTTATTCATGGCATGATTGTGTGCGGTGATCCCCTTTCGACCGGAGGGCACTATGGTGCTGCTGCAAATGGTCCACCTGATGAGCAGGCAAAAAGAGAATGCAGAGCACTCGGGAGGAGGGTGGCAGAAATTGCATGGAGGTTAAAGGGTGGACGTTGAAACCAAACTTCAGCTAATAAAGGAGGTAGCTGAGGAAATTGTCACCGAGGAAGAACTGAGGCAGATACTCGAAACTGAGGAACATCCGCTCGCCTATGATGGCTTTGAACCCTCCGGTCCTGCCCATCTTCCTTTTGGTGTCTTCCGACCCCTTACCCTCAAGAAACTCTTGCGGGCGGGACTCAGATTCAAGCTGCTCCTCGCCGACTGGTTTGCTTGGATTAACAACAAGATGGGTGGGGACTTCGAAAGGATAAGAAAGGTTGGTGAGTATTTCGTCGAGGTCTGGAGAGCGGCAGGCGTCCCAATGAATCAAGTGGAAATTGTGTGGTCCTCTCATCTGGTTCGTGACCCAGAATACTGGAAGCTGGTTCTCTCAGTGGCAAAAAATCACAATGTCAGAAGAGCCATGCGAGCTCTCACTATCGCAGGCAGAGAGGAGAGTCTAGAAAATCCCACTGCCTACCTCTTCTACCCTAGCATGCAGGTGGCCGACGTTTTTTACCTAGGTGTGGATATCTGCCAACTTGGAATGGATCAGAGAAGGGCAAATATGCTGGCAAGGGAAATCGCGCCTAAACTCGGGAGGAAGAAGCCGGTGGCGGTTCATCATCACATGCTCATGAGTCTCTCCGGAAGAAGCCCTGAGGAAAAAATGAGTAAAAGTAAGCCTGAAACCTGCATCTTCGTCCACGACTCAAGAGAGGAAATCGAGCGAAAGATTAGGAGGACTTACTGCCCCGAGCGCGACCCCCTCAATCCCATCATGGACTACATCAGATGGCTTGTCTTTGAGGCGTTTGGCGAGTTTGAGGTTAGGTTGAAATCGGGTGAAGTAATGAGTTTTGAGCGTTACTCTGATCTTGAGGCCGAATTCCGGAGAGGTACAATCCATCCCCTTGACCTAAAGATGAGTCTAGTTGACTATTTGGACAAGCTAATCGCACCCATTCGTCGACATTTTGAATCGCCTCAGGGTAGGGCATACCTCTCCATACTGTCTCCGTGACACCCTTTCTTCCACTGGAACTTTTTCTCTAGCGACCAACCTTTTACTGTTACTATAGTAACAGACACCACCTATAAAGATGAAACAAAACTCCACTGGAAGAAAAGGGGTCTGGGCGAAAGTTATTAGCTTTGACTTGGGAGCAAAAGGTTCAACCAAGGTGCGCTTTTACCACAAACTATTTGGTTTTTACACAACAAAGAGAAGGGGCAACAAGATTTACAGGTACTTCGTGCCAGGGGTCCTTTCCAAAATTCCGCATCTTCGGCTGGGAAAAAGTGTAGTGGCCGTGCCCCCAGAGGTCAGCGAGGAGGTATGCAACTTTCTTTCCAACCCCGCTTGGAGGCCGATTCAGGTGCATGTGGTGGACGCTCTCCTATCCCCAGAACAACAAGCAGAGGCCGTGAAAAAAGTGTTGGAAATGCCGGTACGCTTGGCGGCGGGGGGGGTGAGCTTAAGGCAGGCAGTAGAAATGGTTTCCCGCAGGGGTTCGAAGGATTCGGATTACAGATATCTGCTTTCGTTGCTTTCTCAGCTGGAGAGATTTGAGTGGTTAAGAGAGGAGATTGCGAAGTTCAAAGAATCCCTAATAGGTGGGTCCCATCGCAAGTAGGTGCAGTGTTGAGCTCCGGCATCCCCTCGCGGCAACTGGAGAAGCTCAAACCAACCTCCTCACAGGCCTTCTTTACTCTTAGCAGGAGCTTCCTTCTCATTGAAGCCGGAAGATAGCGCCCACTTTTGTGTCTTTCCCCCTTAACGAAGTAAAGTTCCCTAGCGTTCTTACAGAACTCGGGAAAGGCAAGCATCATTCTTTGCCAGGAATCTGGGCGCGGCTTGTAAGTTGAGGTCGTTATGTGGAGCGCCCCTGCCTCCCCGGCCTCTTTGACGACTCTTTCAATTTCCTCGTCGTTCAGGCCAGGGAAGATGGGGTCCAGTCTTACTGTGACGGGGATTCCCCGCTTGGAAACTTCTTCCACTGCTTTCAGTCTTCTTTTCGGGGAGGGGGCATTCGGTTCCAGTTTTCGCGCAAGCTCTTCATCTAGGGTGGTGATGGTAAAGCTGACAACCGATGGCATCTCTTTTAGTAAATCCAAATCTCTCGTCACAAGGTCCGATTTCGTGATGATTTGAACAGCGAATCCAGCCTCGTTCAGAAGTTGTAGGCACCTCCTCGTCAATCCCAGCTCCCTCTCTATGGGAGGGTAAGGATCGCTCGAATTGGAGAGGCTTATGGGGATGTGCCGATTCAGTTTTCTCAGGTTTGCCCGTATTCTCCTCACTAAATCTTTTTTTGGTCTGCACTCGAACCCTCGGGGAATGTAAGAGGTGATGTAACAATAGAGGCAATGATGCTGACAACCAGTGTAGGGATTGAGGGAGTATTTCTCCGGGCAGGTGCACAGCGGATCATTCCAAGGGTCAAACTTACATATAACGTCCATTAAGTTAATTGGGTGGGAGCATCTATCTCGGCATAGACGTTGGGGCGACCAAAGTTAGAGCTGCTCTCTCGGATGGAAAAGAAATCATTTGTCAACTTAAGGAGCCCACCGAGAAGAAAAGTCCAGAAGCCTTTGTGAAGCAGCTTGTTTCGCTTTCTCAAACCCTTTGCAAGAAGGCTGGACTAAAGACTTCCGACCTAGTTGCAGCCACTGTAGCATCCTTCGGCCCCATGAATTACAGGACGGGTGAACTCGTCAATCCAGTACATCTCCCCTTCAAGAAAGTTCCCATCGTTGACCCGCTTCAAAAGAAACTCGGCACAAACGTCTATCTTATCAACGACTGTATCGCAGCTGCCTTGGGTGAGCACGAGTTTGGAAAGGGGAAAGGTGTTGACAATTTTGTTTTTATAAACTTAGGTGCAGGAATCGGAGCGGGAGTTTTTGTTGACGGGAGGCTACTGTTTGGGAAGGATGGCAACGCTCACGAGGTTGGGCACTACACTATCGACCTGAAGGGGGAGCTACAATGTCCCTGTGGTAAAAAAGGACATTGGGAGGCATACTGTTCTGGGCCGGGAATTAGAAACTTTACTAAACTGCGGGGTTATCCACTAACACCCGAGGAACTGCTGGAAAAGGCGGAGAAGGGGGACAAGCGTGCGCTGGAGCTACTGGAGGAGATTGGTAGACTGAATGCCATAGGATTTGCCAACGTGATAAACTCCTACGATCCAGAGGTCATAGCCGTCGGGGGGGCGATAGGTCTAGCTGGAGGAGAATTCCTGGTCCAGTTCATTAGGAAATACGTCGGAGAATTTGCGGTGAATGCGCTTCCTGAAATAGGGGTCTGCAAACTGGGTGAGGAGGTTGGCATGTACGGAGCAGTGGTCGCCGCCGGACAGAGCTACTTTCTAGAGTTCATGAAGAAGCTCTGAAGTTTCGGGCACTCTGCAGAAAGGCAACGAAGGGGGGCGAGGGCCGCTCAAGCCTAGAAGTGAATTCTGGATGGAACTGAGTGGCGAGAAAGAAAGGATGGCGAGGAAGCTCTAGAATTTCCATCCTTTTTCCGTCCTTGGACTTTCCCGAAAAAATCAATCCACCCCTTCTAAGTTTGGGGATGTACTCTGGATTCACCTCGTATCTATGCCGATGCCTTTCCCTTATCAGGGTACTTTTGTAGATGGAGTATGCTTTCGTCCCGCGCGCAATTACAATTTCATGAGCGCCGAGTCTCATGGTTCCCCCAAGCTCTTTTATCTTCTTCTGTTCTGGTAGAAGGTCAATGACGGGATGGGGAGTGTTTGGGTCAACCTCGGTGCTGTTGGCTCTTTTTAGACCTAGAACATTCCTTGCGAATTCTACCACGGCCAACTGAAAACCAAAGCAGAGGCCCAAGAAGGGTACGCCTTGCTCTCTTGCAAATTGTATGGCTTTTATCTTTCCTTCTACTCCCCTAGCCCCAAAACCTCCGGGAACTAGGATTCCTTGATAGGGGGACAATAGCGATAAATCACTTTCTTCAAGCTTTTCCGCCTCAATCCAGTTAATTTCGACTGAAACCCCTAGAGAGGCGGCAGCATGCCTCAGTGCCTCGTTGATGCTCAGATAAGTATCGGCAATTCTCACGTACTTTCCCACCATAGCAATTCTCACCCTTTCCTCCGCTTTCTTTATTCTCTCCACCAGCTTGGCCCACTCAGTCAGATCTCTCGCTCTTGCGCGGAGACCGAGTCTCTCCAAAAGCCTATCTCCCACCCCCTGTTGTTCAAGTAGCAGAGGCACCTCGTAGATGGTCTCAACATCTTGGGCTGAGAAAACCGCCCCTTCAGGGACGTTGCAGAAAAGCGAAATTTTCCTCCTTGCCTCCTCCGTCAGAGGGGCTCGGCACCTGCAAAGAATCAGGTCCGGGGTCAAGCCAGCCTCCATGAGCAATCTAACGGAGTGCTGGGTAGGCTTGGTTTTTTGCTCTCCTACCACCTCAAGAGAGGGGACAAGAGTCACGTGGACAAAAACCACATTGCTTGGCCCCTCCTCGAGTCTCAGCTGCCTGACGGCCTCCAAGAAAGGCATGCCTTCTATGTCCCCAACCGTTCCACCAATCTCCACAAGGCAGACTTCAGCATCGCTCTGTTTGGCAACCTTTCTTATGCGCTCTTTGATGGCATCTGTGATGTGTGGAATGATTTGAACTGTTTTGCCTAGATACTCCCCTCTTCTTTCCGCCTCTATCACCTGTTTGTAAATTTGGCCGGTCGTGATGTTGTGCTCTTTGGTTAAATTCATGTTGAGAAAACGTTCATAGTGTCCCATGTCCTGATCGATTTCGCCACCGTCCTCAGTCACAAAGATTTCCCCGTGTTCGAAGGGATTCATGGTTCCGGCGTCGACATTCAAGTACGGGTCGATTTTGATGGCAGTTACCTTGATTCCCCTGGACTGCAAAATTTTGCCGAGGGAGGCGGTAACTATTCCTTTCCCCAGTCCGCTTATCACACCACCTGTGACAACAACGTATTTCACCGAAATCTTACGTTTGACAGCAGCATAAAAAGGTTTTCGCGAAGAGAGGAGTTTGGTGTTACTATAGTAACCGACAACTTCTCCTCCGTGATGTACTGTTGCTATAGTAACAGAGCATTTTCAAAATCGAATATATTTATTCGCTAAAACGAATGAAAAGAATGCTTGAAAGAATTCTCGGTAGCACGGCACGCGTCTCTCTCCTGCGAATACTCCTCACCAGTGAACAGAGGGATTGGTCAATTAACGAGCTGGCGAGGAAAGCTGGGATTTCTACGTCCACGGCTCACAAAGAGGTGAAAAACCTTCTTGGCATCGTGCTCTCACAGGATCCGCTCACGAAAAAGTATCTAGTGGAGGAGAGTCAGTTTACCCAAGTACTCAGACAACTTTTCAAGTTAGAGGCAAAGAAACTCAAGGCGGGAGACATCTTCAGCACCCTCTCCGAACTAGGATTTTACTATCTTTCGGGGAGTTCTGCCATTATCTTAAGGGGATTGTCGAGGGATTTCCTCAAAGCTCCAAATTCTTTCCTTTTCATATGTGATAGAAAGATTTCAAAACTCAGGGGAGCACTCCTAAGCCTGTTTCCCTATAAGATGCTTTTTGTGGAAGAGAAAATAGAACCGAGCGACTTTTCGGAGGTTGAGATATATTTTGAGGGTGAAATAAAAAGAGCCAATCTAGCGGTCCTCGAAAAGGCGGTAGTGGATGCAATATGGAAGTACAGCTGGGAGAAAGATAACATCACGCACGTTGTATATTGTCTGCTCGAACAGCCACTCGATTTTGAACTGTTAGTGAGATACGCAAAGAGGAAAGGTCGCTCGGTGGAGGGGAGACTGCGAACGATTCTCGAAATTCTCAGCAGAGCCACCAGGAGAAACTACACACTAGAAACCCTCCGTCCGGAGAGGGAGAGTAGGGAGTTCAGAAGGAGAATGGAAGCAGCGGTGGAGGATGTTCTTAGGAGTTGAGTGCTGGAGGACCAAGGACCTCACGCTAGAGCGAATAAGAGAGGTTGCAAGATCTCTCGATCTTCCATCCAACCTCGTGGAAAGAGAGATCATTTTCTACGACACCTTGGAGGCAATAGGTTCCTACAGTCCGGTTGAGGTGGTTTTAAAGGGAGGGACGCTCATCTCACGACTTTATTCCGAGTATCCTCGATTCAGCTGGGATATAGATTTGTGTGCCGACCTGAAGAGCAAAGACGAATACGATATCGAGGAACTCAACAATCGAATGGGTGAGAAAAGGCTGGCTCGGCTGGGAGTTGGAGGGAGGGAATTAGAATTGGGTAAGTTTGAGAGGGATTTAGAGAAGGACGTCTTTGCCGATTTCCTGTCGCTTAAAAGAGACATGCTAACCTGGAGTCTTGGGGCACCGCTACCCACTTATTTGCGCAAACTTGGCTGGACGCACCATGAAATCTCCCAAATCAGAAAAATCGAAACAATTCCCTTTGTGGAATCGGTTAGATGTACCGTCTCTTTGTTGGGGGTCAGCGGAAAAAGAAGAAAAATACCATCAATCATCGAGAAAAAGCTTCCCCCCGTTAGGAGGGCAGAGGTGAGGGTTTATCCACCCGAGCTCTGCATCATCGAGAAACTTGGCAGGTTTTCGAAAGACGTGGAAGAGGTGGGTTTGAGGGCTCTGCTCTGCGATTTCTATGACTTGGGGCAACTTCTAAATCTCGAGCTTGACGAAAAATTACTTCTCGAAAGCTATCGCCGGAGCTATTCGAACAGGCAGATTCCGGGACCGTTCCTTCTTCGGCGAAGATTGCGTGAAAATCTTGGCATAGTAAAGAGGAACCTTGATTCTTTCAAAAAGCGACGAGAATTCGTTCATTGTCGATACAATTGGGACAAATATTTTTCTGACACCAAGAAGAAACTGGAGCAATTTCTGGAGCTCCTGAGTTGATTTCTGTTACTATGGTAACAGACACTTCAACCGTGTGCTAGGCCGACTAGTTTGCTAGGTGAGGAGATACCTTCTCTTTTCAGGTAGGCCCTAAACCCTTTACAAAGCTCCTTGAAGATTTGCACACCCTTTATCGCAACGGCCGATCCCACCTGTACCGCACCTGCACCCGCAAGCATGAATTCTACAGCGTCTCTCCATCCCAGAACCCCACCCGATCCAATGATGGGAATGGAGAGCTTCTCGTACAACTCAAAAACGCACCTGACGGCGATGGGTCTGAGAGCCGGTCCCGAGAGTCCCCCGAAGATGTTGGAGAGAACAGGCTTTTTCGCATCCACGTCGATGACCACGGACTTGAGGGTGTTAATGGCCACCACTGCTTCGGCTCCCTCCTGTTCGCAGACGAATGCTGAGTCCAAAAGCGAGTCGCAAAGTCCTAACTTAACCCAGATGGGCAGGTTGGTGGAGGATTTAACTCTTCTGACGATTTTCCTCACCATGGCTGGATCCTGACCCAACTCCAATCCTCTCCTTTTCGCATGTGGACAGGAAAGATTGAGTTCGAGACCATCCGCCCCAGCATCTGTGGCCATCTCTGCCATTTCTCCAAACTCTTCCTCGCGCGAACCCGCAAGGCTTACGATTACCGGTACCTTTCCCTCTTTCGCAAGAGGGAGCTCATTTTTGAGATACTCCTCGCATCCGGGGTTTGGCAACCCCATCGCGTTGACAAACCCTCCTTCGAATGCCACGAGGGTGGGAGTAGGATATCCTTCCCGAGGTTCCAGCGTCAGGCTTTTCGTCACAACGGCTCCCGCTCCAGCCTTGGCGGCACGCTTGAGAAGGGAACCGTGGGAAAGAATTCCCGAGGCCAGAATGAAGGGGTTTCTGAGCCTCAGTTTCCCTATTTTCACGGAGAGGTCCATACCTTCACATTCCTCCCCCAGCCAGGTTTTCCCAAAATCTTTCCTTCAAGCATCACGGGTTTCCCCCTCACGATGGTCGCCACGGGTCTTCCCTTCACCTTCCATCCCTCAAAGGGTGAAAACTTACTCTTGCTATGAAACTCCTCCGCCCTTATCTCCCCCTCTTTGTCCAAGTCGACCACGGTTAGGCTGCAGAACTTGCCTGGCTCTATAGATCCAAAGTCACGTAGACCCAGAATTCTCGCAGGATTGGTGCTACATAGTTTAACCACTTCCTCGAGCGAGAGGATACCTTGGTTCACCATCGTCAGCAGGAGCGGAAGAGTAGTTTCCAGTCCCGGAAAGCCCCCTGGAGAGGTGATTGGATCCTCCTTCTCCTCCGGCAGATGGGGAGCATGGTCAGAAGTTATCGCATGAATTTTTCCCTCCTTGATGGCCTGGAGCAGGGCCTCCGAATCTTCCTTTCTCTTTATGGAGGGGTGCACCTTGGCAAAGGGACCTAGCCTCTGACCACCCAGCAGGAGATAATGGGGGCAAGTGTCGCAAGTAGCATCCTTAAGGGCTTCCAGTCCAGCCCTCGAGGAAAGGTGTGTTATGTGCAACCTTTTCAACCCTTGTGCGCAGATTTCCTTCACAGCCTCGGCTTCAGCCTCAGGCGTCCCCCCCATTCCCAGCCCGATATCTTGGTAAAGTTTGGGATTCTCCGCGTGCGCAATTACCAGCATCTTCTTTTGCTCCGCATATTTCAGCGCCCTGATGGTTTCGCCCCTCTTGTCCGAGTAGTAGTCGGAGGTCATGAAAACCTTCAGGCCTAGGGAGAGTCTCTCAGCACCTTCGATGGATCCAACGCCCACGTAGAGCCCATAGTCCACCAACGCCTTTTCGCTGGCCAGCCTCTCCCTCTCTTCCAGTCTCGAAAGAGAATTGACGGGAGGTTTCGTATTGGGCATGTCCACCACCAGCACAAAACCCCCAGCAGCGGCAGCTGAGGTTCCGGAGGTAAAATCCTCCTTGTATGAGAGGAGCTCGTCTCTGAGGTGCACATGCATGTCAATCAATCCCGGGAGAATCACGAACCCGGGACGGTCGAAAGACAGGATGTTCTCTCCTTTTTCCTCCTTCGAGATTTCCACAATTCTTCCGTTTTCTGCTCTCAGAACTCCCTCCACGATTCCCGCGGGCGTGAAGAACCTACCCTTAATGGATAGGCTCTCTCCTTCCCGAGGCATCTCTTCTCGTCCTCCCAAACTCTGTTTTTTCCAGTTCCCTTCTCTCAAACACCGGACCATCCACACAGACCCTCAGTCCGGGGTCGAGGACGCATGAGCCGCAGAGACCGAAGCCACACTTCATGTATCTCTCTAGGCAGAACTGCGCTTCCCATTCCCTCTCTCGGCACAGCTCGAGTACTTTAGCCATCATCGGCTCAGGCCCGCAAGTGAGTATCCAGTCAAACTTTCCCTTTTCTTTCTCGAGCAAATCTGTAACCAGTCCCTTCTCTCCTTCCGACCCGTCTTCGGTCGAAATACAAACTTCCCCCAGCTCCTTTGCCTCTTTCACGAATAGGAGTTCTTCCTTAGTTTTTGCACCCACGAGGAATTTCAACTTTTTACCTCGCAGAACATGAGCCGCGAAGATGAGTGGGGCCATCCCATAACCCCCACCTACCAGCAGGAAAGAGTGACCCTCAAGCTTAAACCCCCTTCCGAATGGTCCCCTCAGGAAGAGTTTCTCGCCCCTTTGGAGAAGATGCATCTTTTCGCTCGTTTCTCCTGCCTTCGAGATGGAAAGCCTCAGAATACCGTTCCGATAGTCTGACGCACTTATGGGGATTTCCTCCGCCCCAGGTAACCAGACCATATAAAACTGTCCTGGCTGGGGGGGAGGGAGGTCGACACGAAGATAGAAGGACTTGACCAAACGGTTTTCTTTAACCACTTTCTCGATGCCTGCAGGCTTGAAGCCGAACCTATCGAACATCAGCGGAGAAACTGCTCCACGACCTCATCCTGCGTAATGTAGGTTCCGCAGTATTCGCAGGAGAGAATGAGCGGAGAGCGGGAAAGGGTGAGGAAGGAAGGAGTCACGGGCTCTCTTGGTTTGTTTGTTATACAGTTTGGGTTGGTGCACCTTATGAGGTTTGTTACCCTATCAGGAAGCTGAACCTTAATCTTGCCCACCACTCTGAACTTCCTTATGGTGTTTATGGTGGCGTTTGGTGCCACTAGGGCTATCCTGTTCACCTCCTCTGGTTTTAGTTCCTTTCCCTCCACCTTCACGATGTCCTTCTTTCCGAGCTTCTGGGAGGGGACATTCATGACGACGGCAATGGTATATCCCTCCCTTCCCGAGAGACCCAAGATCTTGAGAACATTCAAAGCCTGTCCAGCCGGTATGTGGTCTATTACCGTTCCCTCCTTTATCCTCCTTACGATGAGCTCCTCCTCCTTCATTTTACCCTCCCCAGCACGAGCGAGAGGAGAGCCATCCTCACGAAAACCCCATTGGCCGCCTGCTGGAAGTACTTGGCATGCTTGGTCTCGTCAACTTCCAGATCTATCTCGTCCACTCGAGGCAGAGGATGGAGGATGATTAGTTTCTCCTTTGCACCCTCCAACGAGGAAATGGAAAGGCGGTAGCTTCCCTTCACCTTCTCATACTCCGCCGGATCTGGGAACCTTTCCTTCTGGATTCTAGTCACGTAGAGCACATCCAGATTTCCTATTTCTAGTTTCTCCCCTTCCTCGAGCGAGATTCCGCTCTTGACGAGAAAGTCCTTTACTTCCCGTCTCACTCTGAGCGAGGGCGGTGAAAAGAGATAGACCTTCTTGGGCTTGAATTTGGAAAGCCCGTAAAGAAGCGAGGAGGCAGCCCTGCCGTATCTGAGGTCCCCTAACAACCCGATTTCGAGCCCGTCTATCCTTCCGAACTCCTTCCAAATTGTGTAGAGATCTATCATTGCCTGTGTTGGGTGATGCCTGCTTCCGTCTCCCCCGTTTATGACAGGAACCCTCGCCACCTCCGCCGCGAGTTTGGCGGCCCCTTCCATCGGATGTCTAATTACGATGACATCAGAGTAGCAGTCCAGCATTCTGATGGTGTCCGCTAGGTTCTCCCCCTTCGCCACGGAGGTACCCTCAGCCGCCCCGAAGCCTATCACCGACCCTCCCAGCCTTTTCATGGCAGTTTCAAAGCTCAATCTCGTCCTCGTGCTCGGCTCGAAGAAGGCGGTGGCGAGGATTTTTCCCTTGAGGTTGGGATGAAGATCTCCGCGTTCTATTCGAGTCGTGACCTCGAAGAGCTTCTCCAGCTCTTCCCTGCTGAAGTCTAGGATGGAAAGGACGTCTCTTCCCTCAAACATGGTTCTTTTCCCTTCTCACGTATTCTAAAATCTCTTTCAGCTTGTTCTCGTCCAGCAACCCCTGTCGGTGCAGCTCCAAGGCCATTTGCGAGATTTTCATGCAGGAGTGTAGCCTTATTCCCTCCCTCTCAAGCGCCTCTTCCGCCCCCTGTTCCCTGTCAACGAGCACCAGAGCATCTTTCACCTCTCCACCAAGCTCCCTCAAGGCTGAGGCGGCGAGAAGGAGATTGGAGCCTGTGGTGGCGACATCGTCCATTACCAGAATTCTTCCCTCCACCACCCCTTCCACCCTCCTCCCTGTTCCATGCTCCTTTTCCTCTTTTCTGACGTACAGAAAGGGCTTGTGGAGTCTATAAGCCAGCACAGAGGCAATCGGGATTCCTGCCGTGGCGACCGTGGCAATCCCGTCAAACGTTATTCCATCCTCCTCGATTTTGCGCAGATAGGCCTCGAGAACCTTTTCCAGAAGGTTGGGAAAGGACGGTACCTTCCTCAGGTCGATGTAATAGGGGCTCATGAGACCGGAGGAGAGGCGGAACTCCCCGAACAGCAGGCACCCGTGTTTCAAGAGTTCAGCGGCGAGCACGGATTTCCTCCAAGATTTTCTCCGCTTCCTTTCTCGGGTTCCGCGAGGACAAGATGGCCCTTCCCACAATTTCGAAGTCGGCACCGGCGGAAAGGGCGGAGCCAGGAAGGGCACCTTGAGCCCCGACGCCTGGAGAGAGGATGAGGGCTTCCGGATAGCGGGATCGGGTCTGAGAGATGAGGGAAGGCCTTTGGGCGGGAAGGATGAAACCGTCCACCCCTGCCGACCAGGAACGTTGCAGCAACTCCTCGGTATGCCTGTTCAGGAATTCCTCCGAACCAGGATGGCTCATGGAACAGACTGCCAACACCCCCCTCTCTCCCTTGATTTTCACGACCTCCTCTAGGCCTCCAGCGAACCCGACGAAGGGCTGAACAATTAGGGCGTCAAATCCTGCCTCAAAAACCCTCTCGGCTATCATCCTGTCCACGTGTCCCACATCCGCGAGCTTTGGGTCGAAAATGAAGAGAAATCCCTCCAGCTGTCTAGGAAGCTCGAGCGCTCGAAGCCCCATTGAAAAGAGGGCGGGGAGGCCTACCTTTATCCCGGAGACCACCCCTCGAAGGGAGCAGAGAAGTTGATGAGCCTCTTCAAGTTCGAGCTTTTTGGTAGGATCAAAAGCGACCACTATCGGAGAGTCTTTCGCCATCCTCCTTGCCCTTTCTTTGAACCTCTCCAATCCCCCTTCGATTTCACCCGGCCGACTTATAACCGGATACCTCTCGCCGTGGTCGGCAGTTCCCAAGTCGTAGAGCGGACATAAGTGGCAAAAAGTGGTTTACTTACCCCTAACTCTCTCTGATTAAAAAGGGCAAAGCTGGGACTTGTGGAGCAGATGAAGACGCGAGTCAGGGCCTACACAATCAAGCACTCGCAGGACGTGAAGGACTTCATCACGGACTACCAGTGCCTGCTCCAGCTGGCAATCGACGAGATATGGGCGCGGATTAGATGGGTTGAGAAACCAGTTGAGCCAAAGCACAAAATTCAGGGAGTGAGGTACACGGCCAAGCGCCTCATCCCCTTCCTCCCGAAGGAAGGTTCCTTCAAGCACCACGAGCTGAGAGAGAAGCTGAAGGAGAACTGGCCCCACGCCGTCCACTACGTGGACTCCGCCATAAAGCAGGCCTACTCCATCCTCAGGAGCTGGAGGAGGAACTACCTGAGGGGGGAGCGGGGGAGGGAGAGGCCGAGGGTGAGGAAGAGGTTCGTCAGGATTAAGGAGACCCTTTACGTTTTCCGGGACGGAAGACTTAGGATAACCCTGGACGCACGCGAGAGGTACCTCGAGTTCGACCTGAGGAACGCCTGGTTCTGGAAAAGGGTGAAGGGCGAGCTGGGCGAGCTCATCCTGAAGGACGATTCGCTGATTCTGACCTTCAGGGAAACCTGCGCTCAGCGGGAGCCGGCGAGGAGGCTCGCCTGGGACTCCAACGAGGCCTCCCTAGATGCCTTCGACCCGGAGCTCGGCTGGATCCGCGTCGACCTGAGGGAACTCTATCATATCCACAGAACCTACGAGCTGAAGAGGAAGAGGCTGCAGGAGCTGGCGTCGAGGAAGCCCTCTCTCCG
>Ga0080004_1160090_pt1 | contig 74337 bp, 82 predicted proteins | sample WasSprMetagenome_FD_69207 | JGI IMG/M metagenome (GOLD analysis project Ga0080004, IMG submission 69207) | Sulfidic aquatic microbial communities from Washburn Spring, Yellowstone National Park, USA - WS (SPADES assembly) (version 2) | ecosystem: Environmental > Aquatic > Thermal springs > Hot...
TAATGAACTATCCTTTAATAAAAATGATTTTCTTTTCTTATTAGTTTCTTTTTTATTTTTCTTATCAATATTATTTATTCCCAATATGTTTAGATTTTAGTAGTTTTATGCTTTCCATGACCATGAGATTTTTCTATTCTATTTAAAATATTGACGACTTCATAATGTTTTACAACTGAAAGCCTTGCCATTTATGGCAGGGATAAAGAGAAAATCTTATAGGCTTTCCTTGTTTCAATTGTTTTTAAAGATGGTAATTGGAAACTGTGGTTGCCCCTAAGCATATGAATGCGGGATTAGCAACCACATGAGCAAAATAGATGTGGGAAGCCTGATCCCCTGAATGCCTCTCAGATGACAGATGTAAATCCGAATAGATGAGAGGAACCTTCGCCCTTTAGGGCGAGAGGAAGTCAGATAAACATGAAAATTACAGTCTATAAACTTGAAAGACTCTATTTAAAGTAGATTTTTTTTAATTTCTTTATGAAAATTATATTTCTACATTTGTCAATTGTGATAGTAGAAGATGGCTGGCTTATTAGGTTACAGAAGCTTATCACATGAGAGCTAAATAGATATACTAATAAATGTGAGAGCTATAGATTTAAAGTAATGAAGACGATTTTATTTATCTGTGTTGAGAATAGCTTCAGAAGTCGGATTGCTGAAGCTTACTTTAATAAGTATGCACCTGAGGGTTGGATTGCCATAAGTGCAGGTATAAATCCAGCTGAAAGTGTACATCCCAATGCTATAAAACTTATGCTTGAAGAAAATATAGATATAAGTCATAAAAAACCAAAAATAATTAGTAAGGAACTTCAGGAAAAAGCTGAAATTGCTATTATTGTATGTAGTGGTGATTTATGTCCAGTACTTCATATGAGGCATATTGAGAAGTGGAATATACCAGATCCAGCTCAAATGTCATTAGAAGAAGCTAGAACTATTAGGGACAATATAAAAGCTAAGGTTTTAGATTTAATTGAAAGATTAAAACAAGAAAAGATATAAATTATTTTTAACTCTTTAATTTTCCTAATTATTGTTTATGAATATGATATCTTATTATGCAAAACCTTTAATAGATTGTTTATTTTGATATTTTCTTCTGTATATACAGACATATTTCACAGAATTTTGGTGCAATTTTATTAGCATCTATCCTTCCTAGAGCTATTTTCTCTTGTAATCTCACTTACAGCAAAAGTTCCCTCATATATTTGGATTTACATCTATTATGTAAAATCTTATTTTAAGAAGTATTCTGAATTCTTAACAATGAAAACTTGTATGATGAGAAATTTTATTTATATTTAATTGGCGGGCCCGCTGGGATTTGAACCCAGGATCTCAGGCTCCGCAGGCTTACGCGATTAATCTCTGCGTCCTAATCCATGCTAGACGACGGGCCCAATAAAATTAATTTCTAGTTAGGTATATAATATATTTGGTGATTAAGTGGAAAAAGAAAGAAAATGTTCAATAAAAAATTGTGAAAATAATGCTATAAGATCAATTTCTCCATTATATTCTAAAATCTTAATAAAAGCTGGATTTTCATTAAATGAAAGTGATAGATTATATCTATGTAAAGAACATTATAAAGAATTGAAAAAATTGAAAAGAAAAGAAGATAGATTAGAAAGATGGAGACTTAAAGGTTGATAATATGACAATCACATTAGATAGATTTATCAAAAAAGAAATTAAAAAAGAAGAAGAAAAAATTGAAAAAATAAAAGAAGAGAAAGAAGAAGAAAAAGAGGAAGTTGTAGAAGAAGAAGAGGAAGAAGAAACTTATGAAGAAGAGATCTCTGAAGAAATTATAGAGAAAAGTGTATTTGAAGCAGAAACACCAAAGAATACAGGAATATTATATCTTCTTTCAGTTACTTATAGTGGATCAAAAAATAAAGCAGTTTTAAAGTTATATGATCCTGAAAAAGGAAAAATTGTATTTTGGTACGATGATACAAATCATAGACCTTATCTTTTAACTGATATACCAATGAATGAATTAAATCAAAAAATAAGTTTTCATGCTGGATTTGAGAAACTTGAAGAAGTTGAAAAATATGATTTGCTACATGATAAAATCATAAAAATGATAAAAGTAATAGCAAGAGATCCTCTATCTATTGGAGGAAGAAAAAATAGCTTAAGAGAAATTATTGGTAGGACATGGGAATCTAATATAAGATATCATGAATGTTATACTTATGATAGTGGTCTTATACCAGGATATACATACATGATAAAAGATGGTAAATTAATAAGAATTGATCCAGAAATAGATTTTGAAAAAATAAAAGGAATTTTCAAAGATTTCTCAGAAGAAAAAATGAAAATTCTACAGGAATTTTATCCATTATTTATTGCTTCAGTTCCTAACTATAGAAGACTTGCTATAGATATAGAGGTTCTATCAGAAAGTATAGATAGAATCCCAGATCCAAGTACAGCTAAGAATCCTATTATATGTGTTTCTCTTGTATCCTCAGATGGATTAAATAAAGTTTTATTATTAAAAAGACAAAATGTAATAGAAGGCTTAAAACCTAAAGAACTTCCAGAGAATATTGAAATAGAATATTTCGATAATGAAATTTCCCTAATTAAAGAAGTCTTTAAATATCTTTTAGAATATCCAATTGTATTAACATTTAATGGAGATAATTTTGATCTTCATTATATATGGAGAAGAGCACAAGTATTAGGAATTAAAAAAGAGGAAATCCCAATAATAATGGGAAGAGAAATTGCATTATTACCAATAGGTATTCATATTGATTTATATAAATTCTTTCATAATCATGCTATACAAGTTTATGCTTTTGGAAATTCATATAGAGAGATAACATTAGATGCTATAGCAAATACTTTAATTGGTATTACAAAAATACCAGTAGATAAAAACATTGGTGAACTCAGTTATCTTGAACTTGCATCTTATTGTTATAGAGATGCTTTGATAACATTAAATTTAACAACATTTAATTCTAATTTGGTAATGAATTTAATAACAATGATAATGAGAATTTCGAAAATGTCTATGGAAGATGTTGTTAGACAAGGGATTTCTAAATGGATAAAAAGTATGTTATTTTATGAACATAGAAAAAATAATTATCTTATTCCAAATCAAGAAGATATAGAATCTATGAAAGGAATGGCCTCTACAACTGCAATTATAAAAGGTAAAAAGTACATGGGGGCTATTGTGATAAAACCTGAAACTAATGTTTATTTCAATGTTGTAGTTCTTGATTTTGCAAGTCTATATCCTGGTATAATAGCAAAATGGAATTTAAGTTATGAAACTGTTAGATGTCCACATGAAGAATGTAGATCAAATTTAGTTCCAGATACAAAGCATTGGGTATGTAAAAAAAGATTAGGGTTAATGTCATTAATAATTGGAATATTAAGAGATGTAAGAGTTAAATGGTTTAAACATAAAGCTAAAGATCCATCTTTAAGTAAAGAAGAAAGAAGTTGGTATAATGTAGTACAACAAGCATTAAAGGTATTTTTAAATGCATCTTATGGGGTTTTTGGATCAGATGTATTTCAATTATATTGTCTTCCATTAGCTGAAAGTACAACAGCTATAGGTAGATATATAATAAAAGAAACAATAAATAAGGCAAGAGAAATGAATTTAAATGTTATATATGCAGATACTGATAGTCTTTTTATTCATAAGCCATCAGAACAACAAATAATAGAATTACAAGAATGGGCTGAATCAAGATTTGGAATTGATCTTGAAGTAGATAAAAAATATGTATTCTTAACATTTTCAGGAAGAAAGAAGAATTATCTTGGATTATTAGATAATGGCATTGTTGATATAAAAGGACTTGTAGGTAAAAAACGTAATACACCTGTATTTTTAAAACATGCATTTAATGAATTAATACAAATATTAAAAGAAGTAAAAACTCCAGAAGATTTTAATCATGCAAAGGAAAAGATAAAGGAAATTGTACAAAATTGTTATAATAATTTAAAGAATAGAAAATATACTTTAGATGAACTTGCTTTTAGAGTAATGCTTTCTCGTTCACCTGAAAAATATGTAAAAACAACACCTCAACATGTAAAAGCAGCAAGACTTCTTCAAGAAAAGGGTAAGGAAGTTAAACCTGGGGATATAATCTCATATGTAAAGGTTCAAGGTGGTGTTAAACCAGTACAACTTGCTAGATTAGATGAAATAGATACAGAAAAATATGTTGGGCATATTCAAACAACTTTTGAACAGGTATTAGATGCATTAGGAATAGAATTTGAAGAAATTGTTGGTGTTAAAAAATTAGAATTCTTTACTAGATAATTAACTTGCAATTCCTGTTCTATTGTATCTTAATAAACTGAAGAATCTTATATATTGAAGTGTTTTTCTATATTCAATTTTTAATTCATATTTCATTTTTAACATTTCTAGTCTTATGTTATTATACTTTTTGTAACTTTTCATTTAATATCCTCCTGAATTTAATTTTATATTGAAAATTCTTATATTAAAAAATTATTATAATTACTGATTAATGAAAATAATGTAATTTTATATATTAAAAAGTGATTATCTAATAAAAAGGTGAAGTAATTGAGAATACTCTTTATACATGCAGACTATATTGAATATGCTCCTCTACAACCTGCTATTAAAGAGCCAGAAAAAATAGAAAATATTGGAAAATATGAAAGAATTGATGAGTGTCTTGTTGCTTTTTGTAGTGTAGAAAAAATAGATGAAAAAAATCCTGAAGAAATTGTAAAATTTGCAACAGAAGCAATAATTGAACATGTGAAAATGATAAAAGCAGATAAAGTAGTAATATATCCATATGCACATCTTTCATCTGATTTAGCATCACCAAAGAATGCAATGGAAATATTAAATAAACTTAAAGAAGAATTGGAAAAAATAATAGAAGTAAAATTAGTTCCTTTTGGATGGTATAAAGCATTTACATTAAAATGTAAAGGACATCCCTTAAGTGAATTATCAAGAACAATAGTACCTAAAGAAGAAAAGAAGAAAGAAGAAAAACATATTCCAAGTAGTTTTCTAATTTTAACACCAGATGGAAAAGAAATACCTATTGATCTATCAAATCCTAATAGTTTTCTTAATCTTGATATTGATCCAACATTAATTAAATTAATAAAAAATGAGGCAGGAATAAAAGAAAAACATCAAACACCTGCACATATTAAAATAATGAAGAAATTAGAACTTTTAGACTATGAAAATGCATCAGATATAGGTCATTTCAGATTTTATCCCAAGGGAGTAATAATTAAAACTTCATTAGAGGAATATGCAAATAATTTTGCAATAAAAGAATTGAAGGCCATGAGAATTGAAACACCAATGATATATAAACTTGATGAACCAGATATTGCAGAACAAGCTTCAAGATTTAGAGAAAGAGATTATAGACTTAAAGTTGATAATAAAGAATTTATTTTAAGATTTGCTGGAGATTTTGGATTATTTAGAATGATGAAAGATGTTATTATGAGCTATAAGCAATTGCCTATAAGAATATATGAGCTCTCTCCATCATTTAGACTTGAGCAAAGTGGAGAATGTGTAGGTCTAAAAAGGTTGAGAGCATTTACAATGCCAGATATTCATTGTTTTTGTAAAGATCTAGAAGAAGGATTATCAGAATATAAATTATTATTTGAAAAATATACTGAATTTACCAATTCCATGGAAATTGAGTACACTATAGCCTTTAGAGTTGTAAAGGAATTTTATTCAAAGAATAAAGAATGGATTGTTTCTTTATTGAAAATTGCAAATAAGCCTGCTTTAATAGAAATACTTCCTGAGATGAAACATTATTGGATATTAAAACATGAATATCAGGCAATCGACTCAACTGGAGGAAATATACAATTAGCAACCCTTCAACTTGATATTGAAGATGCTGCAAGATATGGAATATATTATGTTGATGAAAATGGAGATAAAAAAGGATGTATAATTTTACATAGCTCTATGGGTTCTATTGAACGTTGGATTGGAGTTATATTAGAACAAGCAGCAAAAGATATGGAGAATAATAAAATTCCAAAATTACCATTATGGTTAAGTCCAATACAAGTAAGAATTATTCCAGTAAATATGAATTATTTAGATAAAGCAATTGAAATTGCTCTAAAAATCAATGAAAATGATATTCGTGCTGATGTAGATGATAGAAATGAAAGTGTAGCTAAAAAAATAAGAGATGCAGAGATGGAATGGATTCCATATATAGTAGTAATAGGAGAGAAGGAAGCATCATCAGGAGAGCTCTCTGTAAGAATAAGAGGAGAAGGAATTTCAAATAAAAAATTAGATGAATTAATAGAAGAGATAAATAAGAGAATTTCATCAAAGCCTAGAGTTCCTTTATGTCTACCAATAAGATTATCAGCTAGACCATCTTTTAGATAAATTAAAAGAGTTTAAATATAGAAAAATACGAAAACACATATAGCTATGAGGTGTAAAAATGAAAGTTGAAGGAATAATTGCTATAGTAGCAGATTGGGAAGAAAGAAGCAAATATGTACTTCAAGTATGTGAAGAAGTTTCAAAAATAAAAAATATACCAATTGAAATAAAAAAAGAGGATTATGACTTTCTTACAACATATGGAGAAAAAGATGAATTTGGTGGTGTAGAAATACCTCAAGTCTTTTTAAAACTAAAAGGAGGAATAATAAAACATATTATGACAAGAATACCTGATAATGAAAAAGGACTTCCAGATATAGAAAAGGCAGTAAAGAACATAATAGAAAAAATAGAAGAGGAGGAAAAAGAGTGAGTGAAACTTTAGTTATAAGAGCAAGAGAAGGCAAAATAGTAGAAAAAACAAAAGTACCTGGTGATTTAAAGGAAGTCATTAAGAAAAAAGTTATGGAATGTATTTCACTTTGGGATGTAGAAAAAGCAGATTTTACTGTAATAAGAGATCCACAATATCCCATATCTGTAGAATTACCATTAACAAAAGAACAATATGAGCTTTACTCTAAATATAACATGTCAAGAACTTCTGAAGGAACAGTTATCTTTTATGTTCCTGTATACATAATATCATTTGATAATGAATATACTGATGAAAATTATATTGATAAAGAAGTAATAGTAATTGCCCCTGCACTTGATGAAAAAGCAGAAGAGGCAATTATTGAATTAGCAATTCAAACTACTACTCCAGAAACCACTAAAGAAGAAGAGGAAGATATTTAAAATAGAAAAATCAGAAATAATTTAGCGATGATCGAGGATACAAAGCGCTGATCTCATGAAGAAGCCGCTACAAAGGTGAGCTAAAGCTCAATTAGTCCTTTTCTTCATTTTTAATCCGAACCCGAATTCTATTTCATCGCCAAAATTATATAATAAAATATTTAAAAATAAAAATTACGCTATTTAGTATAATGAAAGGAGTTTATGCAATTATACTAGATATTCAAGATTTGTACTATTTAAAAATAAATAAAAAAGAATTTCAAATTAAGAAAGGAATTTATATTTATGTTGGTTCTGCATTAGGTCTTGGAGGTATTTCAAAAAGAATAGAAAGATATTTTCAAATATTTAATGGTATTAAAAGAAATAAACATTGGCATATAGATTATTTAATTCCAAAAGCAAGAAATATTATAGCAATATATGCTGAAACTAATGAAAATTATGAGTGTAGACTTTTTCAAGCTCTTAAAAATATGGAAATTGAGAATGTTGAAATTGTAAAAGGTTTTGGGAATACAGATTGTAGAGCAAAATGTGGTTCTCATTTGTTATATGTAGGAAGAATTGAAATTGAGAATGTTATAGAAAAAGTAATGGAAATATTTAGAAGAATTGATCTTAAACCTTTAATAATGAATTAATTATTTGAAATAATAAATCTCCATAAATTAAGTACAATATAAATCCAATAAATATAAATAAGATAAAAGGTAAGTTAAAAGTTGCCCAAATATAATCACCATGTATAATTATTTTTTCATCTTCAACTTTATATGAAATTATTATTTTCCTTCTATTACCATGTAATCTTTCTATTGGGTTAAAATGAATAGAATTAGCAATTTTTGAATTTAATTTAAATCCAAAAATAAAAGCAAAAATTTTCTTCAATTTATTTGCTTCAATTCCCTTAAATAAATCAATTCCCCTTAGTTTCATATAAGAATTCCACATAATAGCTATTATAATGTATAATAAAAGAAAAATCATTGTGGCTATTAAACTATTTCCAAATACTATTATTGGAAAAATTATAAGTGTTCTTTCAATACCATAAGGAGGAATAGGAAAGAATAAAGCAATAGTTATTAAAGCTTTTGCATCAGCTCCACCATATAGATGAAGATAGTATAAAGTAAGTGCTAATACAATGGAAAATATAATACTAAAAATTGCTAATATGTATGGATAATTCCCTTTTATGATAATTTCTATTATGGTAAGGAATATTCCTATAGGAATTAATACAATCCAAATTTTATCACTTATTTCCCTACTTTTTATATCTTGAAGAGAAGCAATAAATAATCCTATAATAATTATTAAAGTTTTTATTAGAATAATATCTAAAGTGATCATATCTTAAATATATTATTAAGGAAAATTTAAATTGATAGGTGATATTATGTTAAACAAAATAAAAAATAAATTCACAAAAATATTAAATCCCATAGCAATTATATTTATAAAATTAAAATTATCTCCAAATCACATAACAATTATAGGTTTTATTTTTTCTATAATTTCAGCTTATATGTTTTATTTAAATAATATAATAATAGCATGTGTATTCTTAATATTAACTGGATTATTTGATATAATCGATGGAACAGTAGCAAGAATTTCAGGTAAAGTAACAAAATGGGGTGGTGTTTTAGATTCTTCTCTTGATAGATATTCAGATATGATAATATTATCAGGAATAATATTAGGAGGATTATGTGAGATCTCATGGGGATTATTTTCTATAATTGGATCGCTCATGGTAAGTTATACAAGATTAAGAGGAGAAATTGAAGGAGTAAAGCTTTCTTCTATAGGATTAATGGAAAGGGCTGAAAGATTATTATTATTGATAATATTTACCTTATTGAACTTTATATGGCTTGGAATTATTTTACTTGCTATATTGACTAATATAACAGCTATACATAGATTAATACATATAAGAAAATCACTCAAGTGAATTTATCATTTTTTTCAAAAATTTTAATCCTTCTTCTAAGGTCTTAGAGCCTTTTTCAGTTATATAATAGTATTTCCTTGATGATTTTTCAGTATTTTTAATGCTTTTTACAAGTCCTTCCTTTTCCAGTTTATATAAGACAACATATGTAGTAATTTTTGCAGGTTCAAATCCAAATTTTTCTTTTATTTTATCTTTTAATTCATAACCATAAACTGGCCCATTTTTCAATAATGTAAGAATATAAAGCCAAAGATTTTCTTTTGTTATTTTCTTCTTAAGTCTTTCAAATGCCATTTTTATCATATTTTTATGCTATTTAGATAAATATCTACTTTTTTACAACTGAAAGCCTCGCCATTTATGGCAGGGATAAGAGAAAAATAGGTTTTCTTGTATTAATTGTCATGAGTCTAGAGATGTGGTTGCCATAAGCATATTAATGCAGGATTAGCAAACACATGAACAAGTTGGGATGTGGAAAGCTCTATCCTCCTGAATGCCTCTCAAATGTAAATACAAATAGATGAGAGAAAACGAGCCGCTCTAAAGGGAACCTTTACCCTTCAGAACAGGGAGGAGGTCAGAATCCTCTATTATCTAATTCATAATTAACAATAGTAATACAATGACTTGATAAATATGATATTGGGCCTAAACTTACTCTTCTTACTCCAATTTTATCTAAAAATTTTTCACTTTCTTTATCTATTCCCTTATGATCTCCTAGTATGAATATAGGATTTCTTGTTATTTTTATATTATTAATATCAGTTCCATTTTCATGTAAATAAAAAATTTCATTATTTAGATTTTCCATTACAACTTCTGAAAAACTCTTTCTTCTTACATATACGCCTTTATTTGGTTTATTTGCTAATGCATTATAGACTATTTCTGCAGCTTTAATTTCACTTATTGGCATAAATTCTAATTCTTCTCCATTAATACTTACAGTAATAGGAGGATTAGGTGGTCCTTCTAATACAATATGAAGAACAACATTTTTTCTTATACCACTTGGCTTAGAAAATGCTGCAATAATACATCTTGCTATTAAGTCCATTCTATACATAGATAAAGATTTTAAAGAAAAATCAGGAGAAGTTCTAGCTTCACTTGCTTTAATTATGAAACATCTCATCATGATAGTGGTTTTTCTACTTTTCTTTCTTCCTTTGATCTTACTTTAACAATGCCATGGAATATAGCACAAGATACACAATAATTCTTTGTTACAACTCTTTTGAATATTAAAGCTCCTTGTTTTTTAAGTTCTTTTTCTAATTGAGGATCAACTATAGAAACTGGTTTTGTTACCTTTATTACTTTATCTCTTGGAACCCAAGCTCCACATACATCACATTGAACTTTTGATGATCTTCCTTTATCTCCCTTACTTCTACCTCTACTCTTTCTCTTCTTTGGCATTATTATTCCCTCTTTTTAATTAAGAATCATATTTAATAAAGTTTTGGTATATTTTTGAAAATCAATATTATAAAAATTTCTATATTCATAAAAAATTTTTAGAATATATTTTATATAATGTATTAGATTATGGTGTAAATTATGAATTCTGGATATAGAGGAAGAGCTTTAGAATTATTAAAAAAATATGAAGTAAATATTGGAGATAGAATATTAGTGAAAACAAAAAAAGCAATTTTTAAAGGAATTTTAATACCAAGATCTGAAATTGGTGATGATCTACATATAGTTATAAAAATTGATGATGGATATAATATTGGTCTATCTGTAGATTCTATTGAACATATAGAAAAAATAATAGAAGGATCTTCAAAAGAAGAAAATTCTAAAGTAATTCAAAAAATAAAAGAATCTTTATCTAATTTACCAAAAGTTTCAATAATAAGTACTGGTGGAACAATAGCTAGTAAAATAGACTATAGAACAGGTGCAGTAAGTCCAGCTTTAACTGCTGAAGATTTATATAGAGCTATTCCAGAAATTGGAGAAATTGCAAATATAAAGACTGAAATATTATTCAATTTATTGAGTGAAAATATAATACCTGAATACTGGACATCTATGGCATATGCAATTAAAAAACATATTGATGAAGGTGTTGAGGGAATTGTATTAACTCATGGAACAGATACTATGGGATATACTGCAGCAGCTCTTTCATTTTCCTTAAGAAATCTTCCTATTCCCGTAATATTAGTTGGTTCACAAAGATCTTCAGATAGACCTTCTTCTGATGCTTATTTGAATCTTAAAGCTGCAATATTTACTGCAGTAAAAGCCCCTTTTGCTGAAGTAGGAGTATTAATGCATGCATCATCATCTGATAATGAATTAATTGTACATCGTGGAACTAGAACTAGGAAAATGCATACAAGTAGAAGAGATGCTTTTCAAACCATTAATTCAAAACCATTAGCAAAAATTATTGGAAATAAAATAGAAGTATATGAGCCATATAAAAGAAGAGGAGGAGAATTAGAATTAAAAGCAAAATTTGATAATAAAGTTGTATTAATAAAATCCTTTCCTGGCATACCAATAGAAATTTTTGATTTTCTGATAGAGAAAAAATATCATGGAATAGTAATTGAAGGTACAGGTCTTGGACATGCTCCTGAATATATTTTTCCAGCAATAAAAAGAGCAATAGAAAATGGAATTACAGTAGTAATGACTTCTCAATGTATTTATGGAAGAATAAATATGAATGTATATAGTACAGGAAGAATGTTATTATCCATGGGTGTAATACCAGCAGAAGACATGCTTCCTGAAACTGCTCTTGTAAAACTCATGTGGATTTTAGCACAAACTAATGATAAAGAAGAAATAAGGAATTTATTTCTTACAAATATTTCAGGAGAAATTTCAGAAAGAAGTGAATATTGGTGATAAAATGGAAGTTAAAATAGGTCTAGAAATTCATCAACAATTAGATACTTCAAAGAAATTATTCTGCAATTGTCCTACTATTTTGAGAGATGATGAACCTCATTTTACTATTATGAGAATGCTAAGACCTGTAGCAAGTGAATTAGGTGAAATCGATCAAGCAGCTATTTTTGAATTTGAGAAAAAGAAGTATTTTTATTATCAAGGATATTATGATTCAGTATGTTTAGTAGAACTTGATGAGGAACCACCACATGAAATTAATAAAGAATCAGTAATGATATCATTAACAGTTGCTTTAATGCTAAATATGATACCTGTAGATGAAGTACATGTTATGAGGAAAATTGTAATTGATGGTTCAAATACTACTGGATTTCAAAGAACTGCAAAAATAGCATTTAATGGATGGATAGATGATGAAGATGGAAGAATCTCTATAAGATCTCTTTGTCTTGAAGAAGATTCTGCAAGAAAAATTTCAGAAACAGAGGACTATATAGTCTATCGTCTTGATAGACTTGGAATACCATTAATAGAAATAACCACAGGACCAGAGATTCATAGTGGAGAACAAGCTCGTAGAGTTGCATTAAAAATTGGAAGAATTTTACAATCTACTGGTAAAGTTAAAAGGGGAATAGGAACAATAAGACAAGATTTAAATATTTCTATTGAAGGAGGAGCAAGAGTTGAAATAAAAGGTGTTCAAGAGCTTAAATTAATTCCAATAGTTGTAGATTATGAGATAATGAGGCAAAAAAATTTATTAAAAATAAGAGATTTAATAAAAAATAATCCATTACCTGATGGAAAAATTTATGATGTGACTGAAATATTTTCTTCTACTGAGTGTAAAATAATAAAGAAGGCTATTCAAAATAATGGTAAAGTATTGGCAATATTACTTAAGGGATTCAAGGGAATATTAAAAGAAGAAATACAACCAAATAGAAGATTTGGAACTGAGCTTGCTGATTATGCAAAAGTTTATGGTGGAATAGGAGGAATTTTTCATACTGATGAGCTTCCAGCTTATGGTATTAAAGAAGATGAAGTAAAACTATTAAGAGAAAAACTTAGAGCTGAAGATAAGGATTGTATAGTCATAGTTGTAGGTGAAGAAAAAGCTTGTAGAAATGCACTTATTGCTATAATAAGGAGAATAGAACAAGCATTTATTGGAGTTCCATCTGAAGTAAGAGCTGCAAATCCTGATGGAACAACTCATTTTATGAGACCAATGCCAGGTGCTGCTAGAATGTATCCTGAAACAGACATACCTCCTATGGTAATAACTGAAGAACTATTAAATCAAATAAAATCAAATCTCCCAGAAACTTTTGAAATTAAAATAAATAGATTTATGAAAGAATATGGATTAAGTTATGATTTAGCTTCTCTTATTGTAGATTCTCCTTATTCTTCTATATTTGAGGAAATTGTTAAAAAAAGTAAAATAAATGCTTCTCTTATTGCTTCAACATTTGAATATACATTTAAAATGTTAAAAAGAGAAGGAATAGATGTAGATTCTTTTGATAAGAATATTATTTATGAATTATTTATGAGAATGAGTAATGGAAAATTTGCTAAAGAAGCTATTACTGATATACTGAGATGGTTAGCTAATAATAAAGGAAAGGGAATAGATGATGCAATAAAAGCCCTATCTCTTATCCCTGTAGATCTTGTAGAAGTGAGAAAGAAGGCAAAAGAAATTATAGATGAGAATATAGAAATAGTAAAGAAGGAAGGAGAAAGAGCTACAAAAAAACTTATGGGAGAGATTATGAAAATTTATAGGGGAAAAGTTGATGGTAAAATAATCTATGATATATTAAATGAAGAGATTATGAAAGTATTAAAAAATTAATGGTGATAAATATTTGTGTGGAATATTTGGATGTATAAGTGAAGAAGCTTTAGAAAAGATTTTAGATGGTTTAAAGAGACTAGAGTATAGAGGTTATGATTCAGTAGGAATTGCTATTATAAATAATAATGAAATAATAATAAGGAAAAATAAAGGAAAACTTAATGAATTCATAGAAAATCTTGATTTGAATAATATTAAAAGTAATATTGGAATTGGACATACTAGATGGGCAACACATGGTGCACCTTCAAAAGAAAATGCTCATCCTCATACAGATTGTTCAGGAAGAATAGCTATTGTACATAATGGAGTTCTAGAGAATTTTTTACAATTAAGAGAGGAATTAATAAAAAAAGGTCATAAATTTTCTTCTAAAACAGATAGTGAAATAATTGCTCATCTTATTGAAGATTTTGTAAATAGCGGATTATCATTTAAAGAAGCTATTAAGAATACATTTAAAATATTAAAAGGATCAATTGCATGTGCAATTATAAGCACAATGGAACCAAATAAAATAATTTGTTATAGAAGAGAAAGCCCATTGGTTATTGGAATTAGTAATAAAGGAGTATTTTGTGCTTCTGATATACCTGCTTTACTTCCTTATACTAAAAATATAGCAGTAGTTCCTGAAGATAAAATAGTAATTTTAGAAGAAAATAAAGTTCATGCAGAAGATCTAAATGGAGAAATTTGTAAATTAGAATATAATGAAATACCATGGAATTTAGAATTAGCTGAAAAATCAGGATATCCTCATTTTATGATAAAAGAAATATTTGAGCAACCAAGAGCAATTTCTGATACATTAAAAATTCCTCTAATATATATTGATAGAGCAATAGAATATTTAGAAAATAAAAAAGTCTATCTTACAGGATCTGGTACATCTTATCATGCATGTCTTTTTGGTTCATATCTTGCATCTCATCTTTTATCTATGGATATGAGACCAATAATATCTTCAGAATTTATAGAGACATTATCATTATTTGATAATTCTACAGTAATTGCTATATCTCAATCTGGTGAAACTGCTGATACATTAAATGCAATTAGATATGCAAAATCAAAGGGTGCAAAAATTATTGGTATTACAAATACATTAGGATCTTCGATAACAAATTTATCTGATGTTTATATATGTACACAAAGTGGTCCTGAAATAGGTGTTGCAGCAACAAAAACTTTTCTTACTCAATTAATTTCTATAATTTTATTATTTTTACGCTTTGGATTAAAAAAAGGAAAAATAAATGAAATAGATTATAATAAGCTAATAGATGAAGTCAATAATATTCCAAAAATAACTGAAGAAATCCTCAAAAAATCTGATAAAATAAGGGATATTGCATTAAAATATTCTCTAAAACAAAATGCATACTTCCTAGCAAGAGGAATAAACTTAGTAACTGCACTTGAAGGTGCTTTGAAATTAAAGGAAATAAGTTATATACATGCTGAAGGATATCCTGCTGGAGAATCTAAACATGGTCCCATATCACTTATTGAGCCAGGATTTCTTTGTGTATTTATAGCACCAAGAGATAATACAAGAGAAAAAATTATTGGGAATATTATGGAAATGAAAGCAAGAGGAGCTGAAATTTTTTCAATAATAACTGAAGGAGATGAAGAAATTAAAGAAATCTCAGATGAGTATTTTGAAGTACCATTTGTTAATTATATTTTATATCCAATTTTATGTACTATTCCACTTCAATTATTTGCATATTATACTGCAGTTTTCAAAGGATTAGATCCTGATAGACCTAGGAATTTAGCAAAATCAGTAACAGTTCCTTAATATTACTGTTCTCTTCTATCAATTATATCTAAAGTAGAAGGTCCTGTCCCAATAATCGTTACTGGAATTTTTAATCTATCTTCAATTTCTTCAATAAATTTTCTTGCTTCTAATGATAATTCTTCAAATTTTCTTTTACCTCTACAATCTGGAAATAATGCGTCAAGTTTTGTTAATGCTATTTGAGTGGCACTATTTATCTTTACTGCTTTTTCTGCTAATTTAAAATTAAAAGGCGCTGCTCTTCTTTTTCTTCTTGTTACAGATGCAATTTCCATCCATCCTCTTTTAATAGCTTCTTCTTCAGGAATTTCACCTTCCAATGGACCTCCTCCTACTCTTGTAACATATGATTTAAATACAACTATTACTTCATCAACATCCTTTGGTCCAATGCCTACTTCACTACATACTCCACATGCTGTAACATCTCTACTTGTAACATAAGGATATGTACCATGATATAAAGATAAAAATGTGCCCTGAGTACCTTCAATTAATACTTTACCACCTTTCTCAATACAATTAATTACTTCTGAAGATACATCTGTTATGAATGGTTTTAAAATTTCAAAATCCTTAGCAAGTTTTAATATACGTAAAATTCTTTCCATCATTGCAACTCCAACACCTGATCCTGTTGATCCTACTACTTTCATTAAAAATTCATCTTTTCTTTCTCTTTCTATATGCTCTGGTAAAATTATACCACTATTTGCATCAATACCTATTCTATCTTTTGAATTTGTTATTTCAATTTCCTTCATTAAAACATCTATACTGTAAAGCGCTCCAGCTCCTATGAGTAATCTTGTTTTTTTATTTAGAAATGCACATGGAACTATTCTTAGTTTTATCTCTTTTCCTTCATGAATTACTGTATGTCCTGCATTAATTGCTCCAGTCCTCACAGCTATATCATAATTATCATTATATCCTAGATATGATGCAATTTTTCCTTTGGGGGGCTAATCGCCTTTCCCCTCATCTCCAAAGAATCCACCTACTAATATAGTAGCACCCATATGATCACCAAAAAGTGAATTTAAATATTAAGATATAAATTTTCTTTTTATGATAAGTATTTTTGGTATTAAAACACCTTTAATAAAGCCAGGAGATGATATTGTAAAGATAGTATTAGAGAGTATTGAAAGAAATAATTTGAAAATTTTAGATAAGGACATACTTGTATTTTCTGCTAAGATAATATCTACAGCTAATGGTAGGATATTAAAATTATCTGATATTATTCCTTCTGATAAAGCAAAAGAACTTTCATTAATTTATGATATGGATCCAAGATTTGTAGAAGTAGTATTAAAAGAAGCAGATATGGTAATTGGAGGAGTAAAAAATGCTCTTTTGACTATAAAAAATGGAATAATTGTAGCAAATGCTGGAGTTGATCAATCAAATGCCCCTCCAGGTTATGTAGTACTCTGGCCAGAAGATCCTCAAAAAGAAGCAAAGATATTGAGAAATAAATTCATGGAAATGGGATTTGATGTCTGTATATTAATAACTGATAGTAGAGTATTACCTATGAGAATGGGAAATAGTGCTATTGCACTTGGCATATCTGGATTTAAACCAATTGAAGATTTAAGAGGAATGAAAGATTTATATGAAAGACCTATGAGGATAAAGCGTTTAGCAATTGCTGATAATATTGCAAGTGCAGCATTAATTGTAATGGGAGAAACTTCTGAAAGTATACCAGTAGCAATAGTAAGAGGAGCAAAAGTAACTTATGGAGATTATGATATAGAAGAGGCAAAGATACCTATAGAGGAATGTTTAATTATGCATTTATTCAAAAAGTATTTAGTAAATTGTAAAAAGGGGATAGAGAATGAGTCAAGAAATTGATGAGATTGATAAATTAATATTAAAAAAATTACAGAAGGATGCACGTATTTCCTTTTCAAAAATTGCAAGAGAAATTGGAATAAGTGGAGCAGCTGTATTTTTAAGAGTAAAAAGATTACAGAAAATGGGAGTAATTAAAGGATTTAGAACAGTAATATCCCCAGCACATATTGGAAAGCCTTTATCAGCATTTATACTTGTAAAAGCAGATCCAAAGAAATATTCTCAGGTTATAGAAGCCATTAAAACATTAAATGAAATAACAGAAGCATATGATGTTACAGGACCATATTACTTAATATTGAGAGTAGATGTAGCTGATAAATCAGCTTTAACTAAAGTTATAGACACAATAGGAGCTATTGATGGTGTTGTAAGTACAGAAACTGCTATAATCTTAAGAGAAATAAAGGAGAATATAGGAGCAAGCATACAATGATTCCTAAATTTTCATACTTTAAATTCTTTTTTACAAAAAGGACATCTTACATATCCACATTCTCCAAAAGTTGCTTGTGCACATCCTGAACATGCAAATGCTCTAGCATATGTCAAACTAAATTTTTTCCCGCAATAAGGACATATTATTACTGTTTTGCTCATAAACTAACATAAGATTAAAAAGTATAAATTTTTTATTTTATTTTGGTGGATTTATGAAGGTTAAAGTTATAAAATCTAGTGAAGGAGAAGCCTTAGATATAGAATTAGAAGAAGATTTTTTAAAGGCTAATGAGAAAATTGCTAATCTTAATAGAAAAATGTTTAATAGATATAATGTAAAAGTTTTTGATATAATGGGGTCAATAGGTTCAGGAAAAACTACAATAATTGAAAGATTAGTAGAAATATTAAAAGAAAAGTATAGAATAGGAGTAATTGCTGGAGATACTTCTACAACAATAGATGCTGAAAGAATAAGTAAGTATGGAGTTCCTTCTATTCAAATAAATACTGGAAAAGAATGTCATCTTGATGCTTTAATGGTAAGAAAAGCAGCAAAAAATCTTCTTCGTAAAAATATTGATATAATATTTATAGAGAATGTTGGAAATTTAATATGCCCAGCAGATTTTCCTTTAGGAGCTCATAAAAGGATAGTTGTTGTAAGTGTTACTGAAGGAGAGTATATGATAAAAAAGAAACAAGACATATTCAGAGTTGCAGATATAGGAGTAATTAATAAAAAAGATATGGCAGTATACATGGGAATTGATATAAATTCTTTAGTAAGAGATGCCTTAGAAGCAAATCCAAACATAAAAGTTGTAGTAACAAGTGCTAAAACAGGAGAAGGTATTAGAGAACTAATTAATTTATTAGAATTAAAAATTTAAGCTTCTTTTTTGTATTTTATTATGGCGGATGAAGAGACAACGGTCTCTTGAGTTTATACTATGAAAGATTGATGGGCGGCCTGACGCATATTATAATAACAATTAATAAAAAAATTAATAATAAAATATGAGAATTGGAAATTATGGAAGAAGAAATAAAAGCAATTTTAGTTGCCATAATAATATTAGCAATTATAGATGGATTTTTATTAATTAATAGGTTACTAGGAGATATAACATTTCAATTACTATTTGAAATTCTAATATTTTATTTTCCACTAATAATCCTTATAGCATATTTACTATACCTTATTTTTAGAGGCTAAGCTTGATATCATAACAGCAGCAATAGCTGCTCCAACACCATTATCTATATTAACAACTAATACCCCTGGACTACAGGATTGAAGCATAGTCATTAATGCACCTATTCCTCCTCCACCATACCCATATCCAATAGATGTTGGAACTCCAATTACAATTCCATAAAATAAACTACTGAATACTGATGGTAAAGCACCTTCCATTCCAGCAATTACTATAGCAACTTCTACTCCTTCTTCCATACATCTTCTTACCACAGGGAATATTCTCTGTAGACCTGCAATTCCTACATCATAAAAAGTTATAGTTTTAAATCCTAACTCATTAATTATTGCTCTTGCTTCTTCAGCAACATAAATATCTGCACTACCTGCAGTTATTACTGCAATAGGAGGGTCTCTTAATGGTTTTGGATCGCCCATTCTTAATGCTAAAACTCTTCCTTTTTCATAATAATTTATTCTTTTAGCTTTTATGTTATTCTTTACTAGTTCTACTTGTTGAGGATATATTCTACTAACTATAGCATAGCCTTTTTCATTTATGAAATTTTTAATTGCATTTAAAAGATCTTCATCAGTTTTTCCTTCAGCAAGTATTATTTCAGGTATTTTTTTTCTTATACCCCTAGAAATATCTAAACATAAGTTTTCCAATTCTTTAACTGCTAATAGTCTTATTCTTTTTATAGCTTCTTCTTCACTTATATTACCTTCTTTTAATGCCTTAATTATTTCTTCTAATTCCAATTTTAGCACCAAAATAATTATAATATTTTTCAGTTTAAAAATAAATTGATAATGAATAATAAAAATATTAGAGAGAATTGAAATAGTATTAATCATGGAAGTATCAAAAAATATAGAAGTTGAAGATATAAAAGATCTTGCAAGATTAGTAGCTTTTACTATGTCCATGGGTCAGCCTATATATTTGTTACATTTTATTCATAATAATAGACATTATTATGGAGTTCTTGGAGTATATAATAATTACTATGATAAATATGGACTCCCAATATTCTACTATTACTCAAGTGAAAGATCTATTAATGGAAAGTACGTGCTTGTAAAAATGGATGAGAAAGAAGAAGTTATATTCTCTGATGGAACAAAGCCAGGATGGGTTGCAGTTCCAATAATAAATTTAAAAGAAAAACCTGAATTTCTTGAGATATGATAATTAAGATGCAGGAACATATATTCCTAATCTACGTCCTGTTTTAATTGCTTTCAATAATTTTTGACTTTCAAACATTTCAATAATATCTTTTGCTACACTATACTTTATATTGTATTTTGAATGTAATTGATAAGGTGTAATAAATTTCATTTTCATAATATCTTTCTTTATATCTTCTAATGTCTTTTGATCTACTAAAAGACCTGTATATACTTTAGTTTCCTTTTTCTCTTCTTTCTTCTTTTCCTTTTCTTTAATAGGAGCTAATTCCTTTGCAAGTTTTGGTTTTCCTTTCTTTCCTCCACCCATATGAAACCAAATAAAAACATTAAAAAATATTATAAAAATATTTTGGTCTGACCCGCCTTGAAAGGCGAGGCTTCCAGTTGTAAAGTCCTAGCTTTAGTCATGAATAAAATCATTTGCTATACATACGCTCTATTGTAGGTCTATGAATAGAATTCATAGTACAGAAAGGAATTATTTTTCCATTAGGAACTGTATAATGTATAGTACATCTCTGTACTCTTTCCAAATCAAAATTATATGGATCCATAAAATGCATACAGCCTATCAATACTACTCTTCTCATAAAATTTCCCAGACTATCATAATCTCCATGTAGAAATACAGGTAGTAATAACTCTTTAATCATAGAAAAAGAGACATATCTTAATGCATTAATTAGATATAACTTAGACTTTATACCACTATTAGATTCATAAATTTTCTTCATAGATTCCATGAATTTTTCAACATTTACATATCTTGTTATTGGGGTTATTTTACCATTTTCAGAAATAATAAGTGTTGCCATTCCACAATGCTGATGATTTGTAAATTCTTGATATCTTCTTCCTTTTATAGCACCTATTGCTTTTGAAATAGGAACAACTACAGGTATAGGATAGAAATCACTTGCTTTTAACTCACCATTAGTTTGTTCTTCTGCTAATTTAATTACATCTGGAATAGTAATTCTCATTTCTTTAAGTTTTTCTCTATCAATTCTTCCAGTTATAGAAACTGGCTGAAAGTTAACTCCTCTTACAACATCACTATTATTTGCAGCAAATTTTATTATTGATCCAATTTGATTATCATTTACTCCTCTCACAACAGTTGGTACTAAGACTATACTATCCAATCCTAATTTTCTTGCATTTTCAATTACTTTTAATTTTATATCTAGTAAGTTAACACCTCTTGCAGTAATATAAGGCTCAGGTGATAAACCATCGAATTGAAGATATAATGTACTTAATCCAGCATCTAATAATTTTTTCAAATAATCAGGATCTTTAGCAATACGAATACCATTAGTATTTACTTCTACATGACGAAAACCTAATTCTTTTGCCATAGATATAATTTCTGGCAAATCATCTCTAACTGTTGGTTCTCCTCCAGAAAATTGAATAGAATTTGGAGCTACTGGCTGATTACTTCTTAAATTTTTTAACATTTCTCTTATTTCATCTATTGTTGGCTCATAAACATAACCAGTTGCTGCAGCATTTGCAAAACATATTGGACATCTAAGATTACATCTATTTGTCACATCAATAATAGCAAGAACAGTATGAGATTTATGAGTTGGGCAAATTCCACAATCATATGGACAACCTAATTTATTATCAGTTCTAGGATTTTTTATTCCATCACCAATATATTCATATTTATTTACCATTTCAAATAATTTATAATCACTCCAATAAATATCTTCAAAATATCCATGTTTTGGACAGGTTTTTCTTATAAAGACAACACCATTATCTTCATAAATTTCTGCATCAATTACATTTAGACATTCAGGACATAGACTTTTTGTAGTTTTTAAAACCCTCATAAATATCGAAATTTCATTACTTAAAAAAGTATATTTGAAAATTTTCATACTAATAATAGTATGAATGAGTTGATTAATATATTAAAAGAATGTGGTCTTACAGAAAGTGAGGCTAAAGTTTATTTAGCTATATTAAGTAAAAGTGGGGATGCAAAGGATATAAGTAAGAGAAGTAATATTCCATATACAAAAATACATAATATACTTTCAAATCTTGAGAAAAAATCATTAATAATTTCTTCAAATGAAAGACCAAAGATATATTATATAAAGGAAAATGGAATTGAAGAATATAAATTTATGATTAAAGAGGAAATAGATAAAAAATTTAATAAATTAAAACAATTATTAAAAAAGAATTTTGAAAAATCAAATATATGGATAATAAAAGAAAAAGAAGAAATAATAAATAAAATAAGTGAAATTTTATTATCTTCAAAAAAAGAAGTTAAAATTGCTATTCCTGAAGTCTCTAAGTGGTTTATAGATAAGATAATACCCATACTTATTACAATAAAAAATCAAGGAGTTGAAATAAATATACTAACCTCAGATATTAACATATCAAAAATTTTTATGGAATTTTCTAAGGTAAAAATAAGAGATACTATGTTTGGAGGTGGAATTATAGTAGATAATAATGAAATTATACTTCTTATAGAAGGTTCAGATGGTAATATAGCAATATGGGCAAATCATCCTGGCCTTGTAGATATTGCTAATTCATATTTTGATTTCTTATGGTTAACATCAAAATAAAAATAAAATAAGAAATTATGCATTTTCCTTCTTTGTTTCTTCGGTTTTCTTCATTTCCTCTTCAATTTCTTTTTCTATTTCTTCAATAGGTTTTGGTGGTGGAGTAGTTGCAAGAGTATAACCTATCCATGCAAGTATTCCAAAAATAGCTATTATGGCAATACTTCCAGTTAGTTTAAGAATCAATAGATCCCATGCTGTAAAGAAGACAAGCCATATATATGCAATTATTATTATTATTGAAACAATTAATAATGAAGATCCTATTAGCATATCTCTATGCATACTTTTTCTCTCCTAAATGATATTATGTTAATAACTAATTATAAAATTTATATGATATAAGCTTTACTTATAAAATCTATATAGAAAAAATATTAAGTAAAATCAATTAAATCATTATAAATATATCAATGAAAAGAATAATAAGCTATTATAATTATGAATAATACTAAAACAGCAATAATATAATAATTAATGAATTTTTGTATCTTTTTTGATCGTTGAATTTTAGAAGTTTCTTTTTCATGTTCTGGTTTGCATTTTAAACAATAATCTCTTCCTTCTACAGTTATCATTTTTCCACAATAAATACAGTGCTTATGAGGATATATGTATGGTTTCTTTTTTTCCTTTTCCAATGATCTCACTTTTATTTATAGTTCTATTGTATAATTCCCATTGCCATGGCTTTTAATTTTTCTATTCTTTTCCATGTAGGAGGATGGGTTGAGAATAATTCAAGTAATGTATATCCTCTAAATGGATTTACTATCCATAAAGGACTTGTTGATGGATTTATATTCATCATTATGCCTGATCTTGCATATCTTTCTATTTTCTCTAAAGCACTTGCTAAAGATAGAGGTTTTTTACATATCATAGCTCCTTCTCTATCAGCTTCATATTCTCTACCTCTTGAAATTGCCATTTGTATTAATAATGCTGCAAAAGGCGCTAGTATACTCAATAAGAATGCTATAAGACTAGCATTTCTATTTCTTTCATCTCCAAAGAATATGCTATATCTTCCTATAAATGCTAAATAACTTATAGCTCCAGCAATAGTAGCAACAACAGATGATATTAATATATCTCTATGTTTTATATGTGCTATCTCATGAGATATAACTCCTTCAAGTTCACTTTCATTTAATATTTCTAGTAATCCTTTAGTAACTGCTACAACTGAATTCTTTGGATTTCTTCCAGTTGCAAAAGCATTTGGAACTTTTGTATCAATAATGGCTACCTTTGGTTTTGGAAGACCTGCCATCATGGCAACTTTTGAAACGATATTGTGAAGATCAGGATATTCTCTTTCACTTACTATTTTGGCATGACTCATTAAAAGAACAATTTTATCACTATAGAAGTATGAGATTAAATTAAATATTGCTGCAAGTATTAGGGCAAATAATGCTATAGTTTCAGGAGCACCAAATACTAATCCTATAGCATATCCTAATGCTACAAATATAAGAGTAAGAAATACCATCATTAATGTGAGACGGATCATATTTATCAAAGAGAAGTAAAAATATTCAGATATTTAAGCTTTTAAATCTTCAGCAGTTATTTCTGTATAATAATACTCATTAATTTCTTTTTGATATCTATCAAGCCATGATCCTTTTTTATTTACACGAGGTCTTTTAGTCTGGGGATCTCTTCTAAAGGTAATTCCTAATTCCTTCAGAAATTGATTCATCCCTTTTCTCAATGAGGTTGGAGGGTTGGCTATTCCATTTTTTCCTGGCTCTCCTGAAAATACCATTATACTATTAGCCATTAAATCAATAGTTACTATATCATGTTCAACTACAAAAGCAGCTGCATTCTTTTTCTCTACAATTCTTTTTATACAACGAGCAACATTAAGTCTATTTTCAACATCTAAATGGGCAGTAGGTTCATCTAATAAGAATATTTTAGCATCTTTTGATAAACATACAGCAACAAATGTTTTTTGAAGTTCTCCTCCACTTAAAGTATCTACTCTTCTATCAAGTAATAATTCAATTCCTAATGGTTTTATTATTTCTTCTTTAAACCATGGATCTTCTATTACTGATGGATCAAAATAATCTCTTACTTTTTTATTAGCCTCTGGAAATATGTATTGAGGCTTATAGCTTATATTTATTCCAAAGTTTTCAATATATCCTTGTGTTGGTTGTAATTCACCTGATATAATTTTTACAAAGGTTGTTTTTCCAATACCATTAGGTCCAACAATACCAATTATCTCTCCTTTATGTATTTCTCCTGGAAGAGCAGTTAATTTGAAATCTCCAATTTCTTTGGTAAAACTAGGCCATCTTAAAAGTAAATCCTCTGGTCTCCATTCATTTGGAATAGGAGAAAGATCAAAAGTTATTGAATATGATCTAAATTTCATATTTTCGTCAGGTAAATAACCATTAATATACAAATTAATTCCTACTCTAACCCCATAAGGTTTAGAAATAATTCCATATACTCCTGGCTTTCCATAAAAAATACATACATAATCAGATAAATAATCCAGTACTGCAAGATCATGTTCTGCTACTATTACATATTTAGATTCTTTTGCTAGATCTCTAATAAGAGATGCCATTTTAAGACGTTGATATATATCTAAATAACTTGATGGTTCATCAAATATATATACATCAGCATTTCTTAATGCTACTGCAGCAATAGCAACTCTTTGAAGTTCTCCTCCACTTAAATGATGTATATCCTTATCTAGAATTGATTTTAATAGTAATGTATCACAAACTTCATCAAATTTTCCTTTTTCATCAATTCTTTTAAGAATTTCTCTTACTGTTCCTGAAATATTTTTTGGAGCTTCATCTATATATTGAGGTTTTAATATAATTCTGAGTTTTCTCTCTGATAATTTTTTGAAATATTCATAAAGCTCAGTACCTCTGAAAAATCTTAAAATTGTTTTCCAATCTGGTGGAGATTCATAATTTCCAAGATTTGGTTTTATTATACCTGATAATATCTTTAATGATGTTGATTTTCCAGTACCATTTGGCCCTAATAATCCTAGCACTACTCCTTCTCTTGGTACTGGAAGTCTATATAACTTAAAAGAATTTGGACCATATCTATGAACACAATCTTCTTCAATTTCATCTGGAAGATTTACAATTTTAATTGCATCATATGGACATTTTTTTACACAAATTCCACATCCACTACATAAATTTTCTGAAATTATTGGTATATTCTTCTCTTCATCAAATCTTATAGCCTCTGCATTACTTCTTACCATAGGACAAAATCTTATACATTCTTTATTACATTTACTAGGTTTACAAAAGTCAATGTCGACTACTGCAATTCTGACCAAGGCTTTCACCGAATGGTTTTATTGTTTATTCTTGTTCTTCGCTTTCTTCTTCATAACTCTCTAAGAAAACCTTGTAGTAATCACTAATTAGCTCTTTTTCTTCTTCTTTTCTTTTCTTTATTCCTATAGGTTCTTCTGATACTAAGGTTTTCCTTCTTTTTCCTTCTTCAACTTGTTGTACAATTTTATAACTACTTGTTGGTTCTACTAATTTCTCATAATTACAATATTTACATACAAGAATAGTTTTATCGTCCTTTTTTACAGGAACAAGAAGTTTACCACATTTTGGACAAAATTCCAAGATTACTCACCTAAAAAGAAAAAATAGAAGATTACCATTCTTCTTCCTCTTCAAATTCTTCTTCTTCAGGCCATTCCTCTTCTTCTTCCCATTCTTCTTCTTCTTCAGGCCATTCCTCTTCGAATTCTTCTTCCTCTTCTTCCCATTCCTCTTCAAATTCCTCTTCTTCTATTTTGTACATTTTCAAACCTCCAACATAATGGATTTTGGGGAGTTTGTAATATTTAAATGTAGTGTTCCAAAAAGCTGACGGTTCCTGCCATGAATAGCGAGGGTTCTACACCCACTAGGGCTTTCCATCACCGATCAGGGCCCCTCACGGGTGCGACATCATTATTCAGGCCCCGTCGTCAGCATCGAGGAGGCCGTGCTAATTGCCTGCTAAGCTCGCACTGCCCAACTTCATATGTAGGTTGTATCAAGATATTTATAAGCTTTTAAGCTTTTTCTTAAAACAGCTCTCCGCTCTGAAGGACGAAACCTCCAACCAAGAGTGATGATATTTGAAAATAAAACTCTCCTTAACTGATATAAATAGAATATTTGAAATAGGAGAAATGATAAAAAAAGGAGGGGTAATTGTTTATCCAACTGATACTGTATATGGCATTGGAGGAAATCCTTTTTTAGAAGATGTTGTAATAAGAATAAAGAATATAAAACAAAGAGAAGAAAAGGCAATGCCTATACTAGTTTCAAGTCTTGAAAAAGCAAAAGAAATAGCATATTTTAATGATCTTTCATTAAAGATTGCAAATACTTTTTGGCCTGGACCTTTAACTATAGTATTAAAAACAAAAGTAAAGTTTTCTCCTCATCTAACTGGAGGAAGAGATAGTATAGGCTTAAGAATACCAAATCATGAATTAGCCTTAAAAATAATTGAGGCTTCAGGAGGAGCACTTATAGGTACAAGTGCAAATATTTCAGGAAGACCACCAGCAATAAGTATTGAAGATTTAGATGAAAAAATAAGATCCTCTGTAGATTTAATAATAGATGGTGGAAAATGTTATTTAGGAAAACCTTCAACTGTTATAGAAGTTATAGATTCAAAAATTAAAATTATTAGAATTGGAGCAATTGGAATTGATGAATTTATAAAAAGGGGAATACCAATTGAAGGAATTTAACTTAATAATAACAAGTAAGAGAAGAAATGAAATTAGATGTGAAAAAGAATTCTTAGTACTATCAAATATACTAGGATTGGAAAATGTAGAAATTGAAAGAACTAAATTCTCAGGAGTTATTATTTGTAAAATTGAAGAAGATCCTATGAATTTTATAAAAAGAGCAAAAAAGATAATTGAAGAGGATCCTTGGAGTTTTAGATATATACAAAGAATTATTCCTATTCAAAAAGTATGTGAAATTAATAAAATAAAAGATGTCGTAAAAGATCTTCAAATTCCTAAGGATAGTACATTCAAAATAGTTGTAAATAAAAGAGGAAGTAATGTAAAAAGTAAAGAAATAATTGAAGAAATTGCATCTATTATTAATGGAAAAGTAGATCTGGAAAATCCTGATTTTATTATTGATGTAGAAATAATTGAGGATATTGTAGGTTTGTCTTTAATAAAAGAAGAAGATATTATATCCATACCAAAACTTCAGGAGAAAATATTATCTAGTGAGATCGAATAATGCAATTTTTTCTAAAACTAAAGATTGTATAGCAATTTCCTCAGATTCATATAATTTCTTTGATATTAAAAATTCTTTTTCATTTATTTTGAAAAAATTCATTAAATTCTTTATTTTTTCATTATTTATTTTAATTAATGATTCATCTTCTATACCATATTTTGATAATTCCTTCAAGAATGAATCTAATTTCTCTTTATCCTCTGAAAATGCAATTAAAATACATTTTTCATTTTTTACTCCTATTTTATCTAAAGCTTCTTTTATTTGTCTTGTAGCTGCAACAGATAATAAAAGATCCATTGGTAATGATTTTGCAATATTTCTTTTCTCCTTCCATGCTCTAATAGTAGTTTTAAAAGCATATATGATATGCTCATATCCTGCAATTAGCTCATTATTAAAAACTTGAGTCTTTACAATTCCATCCTGTAATATATCTGTTATATTAGTTTTTATAATCATTGGAATTATAAAGAAATGATAATTTTCATAATTTCCAATATACATAATCTCTCTAGATTACTAAATCTATATATTCTTTAGGTATTCCAATAGAGATCAATTTATCTCTTATACTTTCTTTTGATTCTTCTTTCCACATATTAATTAATTGTTCAATACTTTCTCTTATTTCCCATGGATAAATTATCCAAGCATCTACAATTTCAACATAGTAATCTGGAGTAATTTTAGACCATGGTTTCATATGTATTGTAGCAATTTTTACATCTTTTGCTCCCATAGAAACAATATACTGCTTAGCAAGATTCATACTTTCTCCACTATCAACTACATCATCTACAATTAATACAGATTTTCCATCTGGGGGTTCGGATATTGGTTGGGTTATTATTGGTTTATAATCCTTCTTCCCTATACCTTTATAAAATTCAATTCTCAGTGATGCTAAATTCTTTATACTTAATAAATCTGATAATAAGCGCGCTACAATCCATCCTCCTCTTGCAATACCAACAATCATATCTGGATGATATTTACTATTTAATATTTTATTTGCAAGACTAAGAACTGAAGATTGTATTTTATTCCAATCTACTACCAATATTTTCATTCGTTAACCTCCATGAACTGTTGGTAATATAACAATTTCATCTCCATCTTTTATTTTTGTATTTAGGCCTCCAATAAGGTTATAATCTTTTCCATTAATAAAAATTATGATATCTGAATGAAGACTTCCATCTTCGTTGAATAATCTTGATCTTACCTTAGGAGATTCTTTATTTTTTAAATAATCTAGTAGATCTTTAAGTGTATCTCCTTCTATATTAATAGATTTTATAGGTTCTTCAGAAAGTCCTTTTAATACAGCCATATATTTTAAAGTTATAGTAGGAATATTTATCACCCATAAAAATCAGTGGAGGTGCTTTTTCTTCATTGTTTCCTCAGAGCAGGTCAACCTCCTCATCTAATAGATGATATGGATTTCAAAAATATAAATCATGCTGCCTTAGATTCCTCTAATCTCTTTTCTTCTAATTTCTTCTTTGCCATTAATAGTCTTGTAATGTATCCTGCTACTCTATTTCTTAAATGTTTACTTCTAATGTTAGAATATTTACATACTAATTCTTTATTAGTTTTGAAATCTGTTGTAAATACATTTGGATATGTTTCTACTAATTTTCTTGCAACTATTTTTATTTTACCCACTCTAACTTTTCCCATATTATCATGCAAAAGAAAAACAAAAATTTAAGATTTTCTAAAAATATCTAATTTTAGAAAAGGGAGGAGTAAAATGCCAGATATAGCATTATCAGCAATTGATAGAATCATGAGAAAAGCTGGTGCTGAAAGAATTAGTGAAGATGGTGTTGAGGCATTAAGAGAAGTTCTAGAAACTATTGCTTTAGAAATTTCTAGAGAAGCTGTAACATTAGCAAAACATGCAGGAAGGAAAACTGTTAATGCTGAAGATATAAAATTAGTAAGTAGAAAATTATTAGCATTAACTAGACTTGGCATATAATAGAAATCTATATATAGAAGTAGTAATCTTTCTTTTTTTGCGAAAATATGGTGATTTCTCTATGGTAGCAGCTCAAGTTGGTAGTGTTCCTGTATTAATATTAAAAGAAGGAACTCAAAGAACTCATGGAAGAGAAGCACAGAGAATAAACATAATGGCAGCAATTACTATTGCTGAGGCTGTAAAAAGTACTCTAGGACCAAAAGGAATGGATAAAATGCTTGTAGATACACTCGGTGATGTAACAATAACTAATGATGGTGCTACAATTCTAGGAGAAATAGAAGTACAGCATCCAGCTGCAAAAATAATGGTAGAAGTATCAAAAACTCAAGACGAAGAAGTTGGAGATGGAACTACAACATCAGTTGTTCTTGCTGGAGAATTATTAAAGAAAGCTGAAGAACTAATTGAGAAGAATATTCATCCAACACTTATAGTTCAGGGATATAAGAAAGCCACAGAAAAAGCAATAGAGACCTTAGAAAAAATTGCAATTCCAGTTGATATAAATAATGATGAAATGTTAAGAAAAGTTGCATATACTTCTATGAATAGTAAAGCTTCTGCAGGAATAGCAGATATATTTGCAGATATGGTTGTAAAAGCTGTAAAGCAAATTGCTGAGAAACGTGGAGAGAAATACATAGCAGATATTGATTATGTACAAGTAGTGAAAAAACAAGGAGGAAGTGTAAACGATAGTTTACTAGTTTATGGAGTAATAGTTGATAAAGAAGTTGTACATCCAGGAATGCCAAAGAAAGTTCAAGATGCAAAAATAGCATTACTTGATTGCCCATTAGAAATTGAGAAAACTGAAATTGATGCTGAAATAAGAATTTCAGATCCAACACAAATGAAAGCATTCATAGAAGAAGAAGGAAGAATGCTTAAAGAAATGGTTAATAAAATAAAAGCAGTAGGTGCTAATGTAGTATTCTGTCAAAAAGGAATAGATGATCTTGCACAACACTATCTAGCAAAAGAAGGAATTATGGCATTGAGAAGAGTAAAGAAATCAGATATGGAGAAATTAGCTAGAGCAACAGGTGCAAGAATTGTTACAAATCTTGATGATTTAACACCAGCAGACCTAGGATATGCAAAACTTGTAGAAGAAAGAAGATTTGGTGAAGATAAATTAACATTTGTTGAAGGTTGTAAAGATCCAAGAGCAGTAAGTATACTCATAAGAGGAGGATTACAAAGAGTTGTAGACGAAGCTGAAAGAACACTTCATGATGCTCTATGTACTGTATCTGATGTAATAGAAGAAGGAAAAGTAGTTGCTGGTGGTGGAGCACCAGAAATGGAAATTGCAAGAGCCTTAAGAGAATATGCTACAAGTATAGGAGGAAGAGAACAATTAGCAATTGAGGCTTTTGCAGATAGTATAGAAGTAATTCCAAGGACCTTAGCAGAAAATGCTGGACTTGATCCAATTGATATAATTGTGGAATTAAGATCAAGGCATGAAAAAGGAGAGATTTGGGCAGGCGTAGATGTAATATCAGGAAAAGTTGCAAACATGTTAGAAAAAGGTGTAATTGAGCCATTAGTAGTAAAAACACAAGCAATAAAATCAGCAACAGAAGCATGCTCAATGATATTGAGAATTGATGATGTAATTGCTGCAGCAAAGACCACAACTCCATCAAAGACTCCTGAAAAAACAAAAGAAGAAACTGGTAGTGAATTAGATTAATTTTTTTAATTTTTTATTTTTGGAGGTTTTTTTATTAATATTGTTATAACTGGAACTCCTGGAGTAGGTAAAACCACAATTACAAAAGTTTTAGCTGAAAAATTGGGCTTAAAGATTATTGAATTGAATAAATTTGCTATTGAAGTTAATGGAATTATGGGATATGATGCTGAAAGAAATGCTCAAATAATTAATGAAAAAATTATAAGAAAAGAATTGAGGAAAATTTTAGAAAAAGAGGATAATTTTATAATAGAAGGTCATTGGGGGGAAATTGTTCCTAAGGAATTTGTTGATATTGTAATTGTTATAAGAACAAATCCCTTAATATTAAGAGAAAGACTTAAAGAGAAGGGATATAAAGAAGAAAAGATAAAGGAGAATATTCAAGCAGAATTATTAGATTATTGTTTAATAAAAGCAATTGAGGCTTTTGGTGAAGATAAAGTCTTTGAAGTAGATAATACTAATAAAGAAATTAATGTAATTGTAGAAGAAATCATTAAAATTATAAAAGAAAGAAAGGGAAATAAACCTGGAGAAATAGATTGGATAGGAACATTAGGAGAAAAAGTCAAAGAATTACTTTAATTTTTATTTGAAAATTCATTGTTTAGGTTATTACTAAATAAAAATTAAAAAGCAAGCAAAAAATTTTAAAGACTCAAAGTTAAATAAAACTTAAGAATATTCAATGAAATATAAGGTAATACTGAGGGAAAATATTTGAAAATCTCATACGTTAAAATGAAAAATCATAGGGATGAATATGTCCATAACATCTACTCGTAGATATATTAATGAATTAAATAATTTTATTGATAAAAATGTAAAAGTAGTCACAATAAGAGGAGTAGCTTATGAAGGTAAATTACTAGGATTTGATACTTCAAACTTAAGTATATGCTTAGGAGATGTAGTTATAGGAAATGAAAAATATTCTAGAGTTATAATTCGTGGAGATGCAATTTCTGAAATATTATTAAAAGAAAAGCCATTTGATCTTAAAGGATTATCAGATAGACTATCTAAAGTCTTTCCAAATATGGTAAAATATTATGAAGATGTTGGAGTAATAACAGTAATGGATAGAATAAAGGTAACAGCTAAAGGAGTTGAAGGAAGCGGGCCTATGTTTGAAAGAGTGAAAAAGATATACGATCAGTATATCATGGAACAAACTTCTGAGGGCTAAAATTAATGTATTTTGAGGTAAAAGAAAGAGATCTTTGTGGAAGAATAGGAATACTCAGAACAAGAAAAGGGAATATTGAAACACCATATTTAATGCCAGTAGTCAATCCTATAAAGAATATAATAGAACCTTATGAATTGAAATCAGAATTTGGATTTGATATGATAATTACAAATTCTTATATAATATGGAAACATTATAAAGATAATATTAAAGATGTTCATGAGATTACCAAGTTTGATGGGCCAATAATGACAGATTCAGGAGCTTATCAATTATTAGTTTATGGTGATATAGAAGTTAGTAATGAAGAAATAATAGAATTTCAAGAAAAAATAAAGAGTGATATTGGAGTAATATTAGATGTACCTACTGGTGCACATTGTAATAGAGAAGAAGCAGAATATACAGTTATGGAAACAATAAGAAGAGCAAAGGAAAGTCTTTCATATAGAAAAGATAAGGAAATGCTTTGGGCAGGACCTATACAAGGTGGAGTATATTTAGATCTTTTGGAATATTGTGCAAAAGAAATGGGAAAAATAGATTTTCATATACATCCACTAGGTAGTCCTACTCAAATCTTAGAAGAATATAACTATTCTAAAATTGTAGATATGATAGTAACAGCAAAGAAAGTACTACCACCAGAAAGAGCATTTCATCTTTTTGGAGCTGGACATCCAATGATGTTATCTCTTGCAGTAGCTCTTGGTTGTGATTTATTTGATTCTGCAGCTTATGCATTATTTGCAAAAGACGAAAGATATATGACACAAAATGGAACTATGAGAATTGAAGAATTGAAAGAGCTTCCTTGTAGTTGTCCAATTTGTAATAAATATAATGCTAAAGAATTAATGGAAATGGAAAAAGAAAATCGTGAAAAATTATTAGCTAAACATAATCTTTATAGAGTGAGAGAAGAAATAAAATTAATAAAAGAAGCTATAAGAGAAGGTACTTTATGGGAATTGCTTGAAGTTAGATGTAGATCACATCCAAGACTTTATGAGGCATTTAAAAGATTATCATTATATATTGATTATATTGAGGAAAATGATCCTGTTATAAATAAAAAAATAAGAGGATTATTTTTCTATGATGAGATATCAATAATGAGACCAGAAATTTTAAGATATAAAAAAAGGATAATAGAACGCTATACTAAACCAAAGGATAAATTAATATTATTACCTATGCCAAAGGAAAAGCCATTTAATAAATCAAAAATATTTAAGAAAATTAAGAAAATTGTAGGAGATGAATATCATATTTGCTTTTATGGAGAACCTTTTGGTGTAGTACCATCAGAACTTTCTGAAACTTATCCATTATCACAATTTGAAAGCGCATTAAATAACATGAAATCATGGAAAGAATTTGTAATGGAATTTATAAAATCAAAAGAATATAAAGAAGTAATAATTATTGGAGAGGAATTGGAAGGAATAAAGTCATTAAAATCTATTAAGGAATTGGAAGAATTTTTAAGGTGTAAAAATGAGAATATTTCTTGATCTACATATTCATACAAATAGCTCTCCAGATAGTACAATCACATTAAATCAATTAGTTAATGAATTATTTAGAACTGGAATAAATGCTATAGCAATTACAGATCATGAAACAATGGAAGGATACAAGAGAATAAAAAATAGTTCTTTCTTTAAAGAATTATTAGTAATACCAGGAATTGAAATTACAACAACATTAGGAGACATAATAATATTAGGATTAGAAAATCCTCCAATAATTAAAGATCCATATCTATTAATAGATGAAGTTAAGAAAGAAGGGGGATTTATTTTAGCACCTCATCCATTTGATAATAAAAGAAAATCTCTGGGAAGTTTATGTGCAAAATTAAGAGTAGATTTTATAGAAGTTTATAATGGAAGAAGTGATGCTCAAGCAAATAAAGAAGCAAGAGAATTTGCTACTGCATTAAAAATGAAAATGGTTGGAGGGAGTGATGCTCATAGAAAAGAAGAAATAGGTAGTGTAATAAACGTCTTAGAATGTGAAAAAAATATTGATGATATTTTTAATAGCCTAATGAAAAGTTGCAAAATTATAGTGAAAAAGAAATAATTAGAGGTATAGCATTTTATGATCTGTTTTTGTACGCTCTTGTCTTTGTTTTATTAATTCTTGTATTTCTTCTTCTATTTTATTAGCATCACTTATAAGCTGAGAAGTATCTACAGATAGACCAGTAAGCTTATTTAAAAATTCAATAGCAATAGCTGCAGCCATGGGATCTGGTCTTGCTGGATTTGCATATGGAAGTAAGGCGATAGAAGGGAAGTTATTGATTTCAAAATAGGAAAGCATTATTGCAAGCGGACCAACAACAAATAATCCTTTTTCTAGTATTGGAATATCTATTTTATCTAGATCTTTAAAACTACTTGTTATTACACATCTTATTTTATCATTTTCAGAGGATTTTAGTCTACCATCTAAGCCACCTATTAAATAAGATGCTTTAAATTTCTCTTTTATTGTCCATTCTGCAATAGCTCTTGAGAAATTATTTCTTTCTCTTGAATGAGGAGGAACATTAGTGAGAACAAATACATATTTATCGTATTTGTATATTTCAAAAGGAAGGGAAATTTTTGTTTCATCCATACATACAAATGGAGGCATTAAATCTGTAAATATATAACCAATTAATTCAGCATTCAAATTTGTGATCATATGTTTTACTGTTATATAACCAGCTGCTCCTAAACCATGAAAGCCAGTAATCAATATGGAATCCTTTAAATTTACCTTTTTAACATGAAATTCTATTGGCAATATAAACACCTCAAGATTACTTCATATTTCATACTACTGTTTATTAAATTTTACTAAAAGTAGAAAAATTTTTAAGATATTAATAAATGATTGAAGAAGGTAATTAAAATGGTAAAAATAAATGTACTTGGTGGAGGAAAAGAAGTAGGAAGATCTGGATTTGAAATTCGTGAAGATGATACTAGTATTTTATTAGATTATGGAGTAATGCTAAAGGAAAATAAGCCTATATTTCCACTTTCCATTCCTCCAAGAGAAATAGATGGAATAATATTAACTCATGCTCATTTAGATCATTCTGGTGCTCTTCCAATTTTTTACATATCTGAAAATCCAAGAATTTATATGAGATCGATTACTAAGGAGCTTACAGATTTATTAATAAGAGATTTATTACATTTATCATCTTATCTTTTACCTTATGAGGCAATTGAATTAAAATTAATGATAGATAGAGCAAGAAAAATAAAAAAGAATTTTAGAATAAAAAATATTGAAGTAAAAACTTTTAATTCAGGTCATATACCTGGAAGTATTAATGTATTATTAAATGTTAATGGTAAGAAAATATGGTATTCTGGTGATATTAATACTAGAGAAACAGCATTATTAAATAAAGGAGAATTACCTGATGAAGAAATAGATTTTGCAATTATAGAGAGTACTTATGGATTAATAGATCATCCACCAAGAGAAGAATGTGAAAGAAAATTAATTGAAACTCTCAATGAAGTTATTGAAGGAGGAGGAAGAGTTTTAATTCCTGCATTTTCAGTAGGAAGATCTCAAGAAATTTTATGTATTTTAAAAAAGTATAATTTTAAGCATCCCATAGTAATAGATGGAATGAGTAGAGCAGCTACAAAAATTATAGCAAAATGGCCAAATGAATTAAGAGATTATAAACTATTGAGAAGTGCTATGTCAAAAGCTTTTTGGATAAGAGGACAAAAAGATAGAGATAAAATATTGAAAAAACCATGTGTTATAATAAGTTCATCTGGAATGCTAACAGGAGGGGCATCAACATATTACATGGATATTATGAGAAATAATGAAAAAGATTGTGTAGTATTAGTATCATATCAAATCCCTGGTACCCCTGGAAGAACATTATTAGATGAAAAAGTATATGGAGTAAATAAAGAAAAAGTAAAATGTAGAGTAGAGTGGATTGATTTTTCATCTCATTGTGGAAGAAGTGAATTAATAAAAATAATAAAATCACTTAAAGGGAATCCAGAAGTTTTATGTATTCATGGTGATGAAAATTCATGTGAAGGTTTAGCTAATGAGATAAGACAAGAAATAGGATTAAAAGCCTATGCACCTTCATTAGGTGAGTCATTCACTATTTGATAATATTTAATTCATAATTAATTTACATGAAAATAAGATATTACATAAAAAATCTTTGTTTTAAAAATTAATTTATTTTCCTAGGGTTAAAGAGGATGTAAGAAAACGTGTTATAAATTCTGGATAAATTCCAATTATAAATGAAATCAATGCTAATATAATGAGAGGTAGTAACATTATTAGTGGAGCTTCTTTAGTGTTATTTAGCGATGAAGGTAAAGGACCAAAGAACATACGTATTGCTGGCCAAAATGTATAAATCAATGTTAAAAATGTAGCAAAAAGACCTATTATCGCAATTAACATATTTATCATATTGAAAGAGCCTCTTTCAAATATCCCTACGAACATTATCCATTCTGCAAAGAAGCCACTAAGTGGTGGAATTGCTGATAATATCATAGAGCCCAATATGCATAATGATGCAGTAATAGGCATTTTCTTGGCAAGACCACCCATTTCTTGCATGTTTCTTATTCCTGTTTGATAAACAATTATTCCTGCTACTGAGAATAAAATTGCTTTACCCAATGAATGACTTAAAAAGTAAAATACTCCACCAATTGCTCCAAAAGTTGTACAACTTGCTAGACCAAGAAGTGAATATGCAGTTTGACCTATAGTAGAGCATGCGTAAAGGCGCTTTACATCATCTTGAGCGATTGTTAACATAGCACCATATATCATAGTAATTAAAGCCCATATCATTAATGGAAGACTAAATAATTCAAATATTTCGAATAAATGTTGAATAAATATTCTTGCAATTAAATAGTTTTCAATACCTACAATTGCAGCAAGTATACCTGCTATACATGTGGGATGTTCGGCATGTACCCAAGGAAGCCATACATGAAAGCCAAATACAGCAAGTTTAATTAGCATACCTAATAACATGAATAAACTTGCTATGATTGCAAGAGGCTTTCCTATAAGAGCTGATAGTTCTGATATTTCAAAGCTTCCAATTTGAGAGTAAGCAATAATAGAGCCACCTAAAAATATTACTCCTGCTACAAATCCCCAGATGAAGCACATCATGGCTATTTTATGTCGATCAATATATCCAAAAGAATCCATTATGAAATAAAGTGGAATAAGCAAAATATCTAAAAATACATAAACTTCAATTAAATTAGTTGCAAAGGAAATGCCCATTAATCCAGTTGCAAAGAACATAAATAGTGAATAATAATAAGCATTAAGAGAATTGCTTGACTTCTTGTAAATTACATGAATTCTATGATCTAAATATTCAATTGAATATACTACTAAAGCATTACATATTATGTTCATTATTAATGCTACAGGTAAACTAAGTCCATCTGCTAAAAATCCAAATTTCAAATTAAATAAAAATATTGACCAAGAGTATTCTTCTATAATTGGTGATGAGCTATTCCATATGTTATATCCAGTAATAATCAATAGAAATGTAGTATATGTGAGAACGCTACAAGTTATCCATCCTACTCTTTTTCCTATTTTCATTCCAATTAAAGCTATAATAGGACTAAATATAAGGGGTAGTATTACAATTTGTAATAAAGCATATGGAATATACATCATATGATCACCCATATTACAAAAACTAAAATTATAACAAAGAATGTTAGTGCATAAAGCATATTAATTGAAAGGATGCCTGTTTGAATTCTTCTAATATTGTTACTAATATGTGAGAATAACTTTGGTATACCTACATTTATAGCAAGATCCATATTTCCTTCTAAATATTTTTCAGTAGGTTCTCTTGATGCTAATATGGGATATACAAATATTTTATTAAAAGCACTATCGATATACCAACGATTCCATAAGAATTTATGAAATGCTTTTAATATACCATACCTTTCAATTATATTAATTGAACTTAGCTTATTAGCAATATAAACATAATATGCAGGAAGACCACCAATTACTATCATGACAATAGAAAGAATTGTTGGAATGATACTTTCGTGAGCAATAGATAATGTGTGAAATTCTAATAAGTGAATATCATAAAATTCTTTAGCAAAAAATTCATATAGCATATTATTTATCCATGGACCAACTATACCTATTATAACTGTTAGAATGGCTAAAATTCCATATGGAATTAACATAATCTTTGAGGCTTCTCCATGTTCATGATTCTTATTTGAATTATTTTCATTTGGAGAATGGAATGTAACACCCATAAGTCTTATTACATAAAAGCTTGTAACTGCTACAGTTAAAACAGAAAGAATGAATATCCAATATTGTCCACTTATATAACATGAAGATAAAATTCCTTCTTTACTCCAAAAACCTGAAAGTGGAGGAATGCCAATTAAAGCTAATGAAGAAATCCACATAAATATCCATGTAAATTTCATAGTCCTTGAGGATAGTTTCATGTCTGTTATGTATATTGAACCTGAGGCATGAATTAATACACCAGCACAAAGGAATAAAGCTGCTTTGAATATACCATGATTTATTAAGTGAAATATTGATGAAGTAAATCCTTCTATTAGAGTTTCAGAAGATATTCCAGCAATTCCCAATCCAAGCATCATGTATCCTATAACACTCATTGTTGAATATGCTAATACTTTCTTAAGTTCAATAGCAACCATAGCTTGTGTAGCAGCAAGAAAAGCAGTAAATCCTCCAATAATTGCAACTATTAAGAAGAAATTATATGCTTCTTTAATTCCTAAAATCCAAGTACCAAAGTAAAATATTGGTAGAACTCTTGCAACTAAATAAACTCCAGCTTTTACCATTGTTGCAGCATGTATTAAAGCTGAAACTGGAGTAGGACCTGACATAGCCTCTGGTAACCATTCATGAAATGGGAATTGTGCTGATTTTGAAAATGGACCACATAAGAATAATAAAATAGTAATAGTTAATAATCCAGGAGTTTTAGCAATTTCACTCATCCATATATTTACATTTTTATATAATTCCATAAAGCTAAATGTTCCTGAATATGAGTAAATAATTATTATACTAGCAAGTAAAGCAACATCTCCTAATGTTGTTACAAATAAAGCTTTTAATCCACATCTAGATGGTTTTTGAAATGGATAAGGCTCTGGTCCACCTATCCAGTATTTTCTTTCATCACTATAGTAATGAGAAATAAGTGCAAAACTACAAAGACCTACAATCTTCCAGCCAATAAAGAAGAATATGAAGTTATTAGCTAATATCAAAATAAGCATTCCACCTACAAATAATGACATGAAGAACCAATATCTATCTTCTCCTGGCTCTCCTTCCATATATTTATATGAATAAATCAATATTAGTAAGCTAAGAAAAGCAACTAAATTTGTAAGAATTATACTCAGATTATCAATTAATATAGCAAATTCTACATAATTTCCATCAGGAAGTGAAAGCCATATACCACCAATTTCTTTATAGCCATGAATTGGTAATAATGGAAGCATAGTAGTTGCCATAATAAAGGTAATAAATGTGAAGCCTATTGTTACTATGTATCTTTTCCTTCCAATTCTTTTTGGCAATAAATAATGAGCTATTGAGCCAATAGTTGGCATAATCCAACATAACCAAGGAGCTAGATCTATCATTACATAACACCTCTTAATAATTCATATGCAGCACCTTTAGCATAATTCATTAGACCATCAGGCCAAATTCCAAAGATTATAATTAAAATTGCTAATAATATGAGTGGAATTAACATAATAATTGGACCCTCTTTTACTTTTTTAATATTTTCCAAGGTTATTGGCTGAAGGAATACTTTTAATATTCTTAAATAATAAGCAACAGATATTACACTATTGATAATTATACAAATACCAAGCCAAATCATATTAGCTTCTATTGATGCTGATATTATAGTTAATTCACTTATAAAACCATTTAATGGAGGCATTCCAGCTAGTGCAAATAATGATATAAATAATGTTGTTGTAGTTATTGGCATTTTCCTTCCAACACCTAACATTTCCCTCATATCTCTAGTTTCTAATCGATAAAGTATTACTCCTGAGCAAAGAAATGCTAAACCTTTCATTATAGCATGATTAAATATATGCATTAAAGCACCTGTAAGCCCAAGAATAGTACCAGTTGAAATGCCCGCTAACATGTATCCTATATGAGCTATACTTGAATATGCAAGTAATCTTTTTATATCAGTTTGAAGTAATGGAGTTAAATTACCAATAATCATTGTAAATATACTTAAAATAGCAATTACTTCTAACCATTTAATACATGAAAATATTGAAAATCCTATTCTACAAATTGCATAAACTCCTGTTTCTACAACAACACCAGAAAGCATTGCAGATATAGGAGATGGAGCAGCAGAATGTGCATCAGGAAGCCATGTATGAAGGGGAAATATTGCACTTTTTATACCAAGACCAATGAATATAAAAATTGATGCTATGTAGACCCAAATATTTGGTTCAGTAAGAATTCTAGATATTTCAGTGAAACTCAATGTTCCACACATACCATAGATTAATGACATTCCAAATAATATAGAAGCAGAACCTGCTGAGCTCATTATTAAATATTTAAATGCTGCCTCGATAGGTTCCCATTTTTCCTTTCTAAAAGCAACTAGCGTATATGAAGAAATACACATCATTTCCCAAAATACAAAAAATGTAAAGAAATCTCCAGCAAAAACTGCTCCAATCATACCAATTATCATTAATATTAATAAAGTATAAAACAATGGAATTCCAGTATCTCTTTCTAAATATTTCATAGAAAATATAGAAGCAAAAATTCCTAGCATTAAAAATGTTATAGCCATGAAGCCACTTAATTGATCAATTGAAAATTGTGAGATTTTAATTGGGAATTTCATTAATAAAACTTGCCATAATGCTATTGCTAAACCTATAGTGACGTATGCTCCACATAAATATGGTCTTTTTATTTTTTCACATAACCATCCTAAAACTGGTGTAGTTATAGCAAAGAATAGTAATAAATCAATTATTGGAGCTATCATATTTATCCTCTCAATCTTCTTAATTCTCTAACATCAAGAGTACCATAATGACGATAAGCATATACTAATATTACAATTGCTACTGCTGTTACTGAGGCTGCAATACCAATAGAAATAGTTACAATAGAAAGAGGTAATAAATCAATAAATCCAGAAATATTTCTAGAAAAAGCTATAAAATTAAAATTAGCAGCATTAATGAGAATTTCTATTCCTAAGAGTAATCTTATCATATTTCTTTTTGTAACAAGACAATAAGCCCCAATAGCATATAGTATTAAAGAAAATAATATGTAAATATTCATTTTTCTTTTACCTCCTTTCTAAAAATAGTAATACATGAAATAGCTGCAACAAACATTAGAAATGCTTGAGCAATAAGATCTTGAGCTCTTTTATCCCATAAGAATTGACTATATTCTTTCATAGGTTCTGATTCAATACTTACAAAATGAGAATAATCTATTGGATATTGAAAAGAAGGGAAAGGAAGAATTTCTATAACGTAAATTAATAAGAAAATGAATATTAGTGTAATTATTAATCCAAAGATTGATATTCTATCCATTATTTCCTCTCCTCTTTTAATGATGTTAAAGTAATGGCAGCAATAAATAATGCTACAATACCACCTGCATATACAAGAATTTGATAAATAGCAACATAATGAGCTCCCAAAAGCCAATAAAGAGCTCCAATACAAATACACATGGCACAAAAAGATAAAACTGCATATAATAACTTCTTAACTTCAACTGTTCCTATGGCGAAAATAACTGTAAGTAGCATTAATGCGATCTGAAGTTCTTCGTTCATTGGCTTCTCCCTACAAAAGACTTATATTAGTAAGTTATATATATAAATTTTAGCATTTAGGTGAGTATATGAACATAATTAGTGCAATAGTAATAGCATTATTAATAGTATTATCAATATTCTTTATTGGAAGGAAATTTTCTCAAAAACAAAAATATGATAAAGAAAAACTATCACCTTATGCTTGTGGAGAAGATTTACCAGCAGAAGAAGTAAGAATTAATTTAGAAAAGTTTCTTATTTTTGCTCTTTATTTCCTAATTTTTGATGTAATAACATATATTATTGCAGTTTCCTTCTTTGAAAGAGGGATTCTTCCTGCTATATATTCAATTATAGCTTTAGCTTCAGTATTAGTATTAATATTTGGAGGGTGGCATAAATAATGTCAATAAAAAAATGGGCAAGAATAAGATCTCCATGGCTTATACATTTTAATACTGGAGGATGTAATGGTTGTGATATTGAATTTGTTGCAGCTATTACTCCAAGATATGATGTAGAAAGATTTGGAATTTTACTTAAAGGAACTCCTAGACAAGCTGATATACTTGGTGTAACAGGACCAATAACTATGCAAGTAGCTCATAGAGTTTTAAGAGTTTATAAACAAATGCCAGAACCAAAATTTGTTGTTGCAATAGGAACTTGTGCTGTAAGTGGAGGAGCATTTAAGGATGGTTATAGTGTATATGGAGGAGTTGATACAATATTACCTGTAGATGTATATATTCCAGGATGTCCTCCAAAGCCTGAAGCAATAATAAATGGAATTGTTAAGCTCATAGAAAAAATAAAAGGGTGAAAAAATGGAAGATCTTATTAAGAAAATTGAACCTTTTGGAGTTTTAGAATTTAAAAGACCAAAAGAAAGAAGAATTTTTATTCGTATAAAATCTGAATTTTTACGAGATTTAATTTCATTTTTAATTGGAGAATATGATTTAAGACATTTATCTACAATAACAGGAATAGATCTAGGCGAAGAAATAGAATTATTATATCATTTTTCATATAAACATTCAATTGAAATAACAATAGGAATAAAAATTCCAAAATCATCATTAAAAGTTCCTACAATTACAGATCTTATACCTGGTGCAATATTTTATGAAAAAGAAGTTCATGATATGTTAGGAGTAGTATTTGAAGGTCATCCTGATTTATCTCCATTAATATTACCTGAAAATTGGCCAGAAGGTGTTCATCCATTAAGAAAAGATTATAGTATTGAAAAACTTAAGGAGTTGATCAAAAAATGAGATATGGAACTACTATTAAAGTACCTTTTGGTCCACAACATCCAGCACTTAAAGAACCTGAGTGCTTTTTATTTGAAGTAGAAGGAGATTTTGTAGTAAATGTAAAACCAAGAATAGGATATGTACATAGAGGAATTGAAAAAGCTTTTGAAAATAATACTTACATGCATGATTTATATCTTGCTGAAAGAATTTGTGGTATATGCTCTCATGCACATACAGTGGCTTTTACACAAACAGTAGAAGGATTAGTTTCTTTAGAAATACCTCAAAGAGCACAGTATATAAGATTAATAATGGCAGAATTAGAAAGACTTCATAGTCATTCCTTATGGGTTGGTATTGCAGCTCATGAGGCTGGATTTGATACTATGTTTATGTATTTATGGAGAGATAGAGAAATGATTATGGACTTAATGGAAGAAATTTCTGGTAATAGAGTTTTACATGCTATAAATACTATAGGAGGAGTAAGAAGAGATATAAATGATGAACAAGCTAATAAAATAAGAAAATACTTAGATAAATTTGAAGAAAATATAAAGAATTATATAAAGGTTTTAGAAACTGAAAATACTTTCTTAAAGAGAACAGTAGGTGTTGGAATTTTAAAGCCAAGTGATGCTATAGCATTATGTGCTGTAGGACCAACTTTAAGAGCAAGTGGAATTAAAAATGATGTAAGAAAAGATGATCCTTATTTATTATATGATGAAATACCTTTTGAAGTAATTACACATGATGGATGTGATGTTTTTGCAAGAACAATTGTAAGATGTGAAGAAATGCTTGAAAGTATAAAGATAATAAGATATGCTTTAGATCATATGCCAAAAGGTGAATTAAAAGTAAAAGCTCCAAGAACATTTCCTCCAAATGAATCAATAGGAAGAGTAGAAGCACCAAGAGGAGAATTAATTCATTATACTAAATCAAATGGAACTTCTAAGCCTGAAAGATATAAAGTAAGAAGTCCAACACTTGGAAATTTAGCTTCAGTATGTAAAACTTTAATTGGTGCACATATTGCTGATATACCAATGATACTTGCAGGAATTGATCCATGTTTTTCATGTATGGATAGAATTTTGATAAAAAAGAGGTCTTGAACATGTTTGAGACAATATTTGAAATTATTAGCTTGATAGGGTTTATAGTATTTATTATATTAATTGCATTTTTTTATGAATGGATAGATAGAAAATTTTATGCAAGAATTCAAAATAGATATGGACCACTTTATACAGGTCCTTCAGGAATTCTTCAACCAATTGCAGATTTTATAAAATTATTATTAAAAGAAGATATTATTCCAGAAGCAAGTGAAAAAAGAATATTTTCATTAATACCAATTATTTATGTTTTATTACCAATTTTAGCATTACTTATAATTCCTATAAATGGTAAAGGAATTATAAGTTTTGAAGGAGATCTCATATTTTTAATGTTTTTATCTGCAATGATAACATTATCAGTATTTCTTGCTGGATGGAGTTCTGCATGTAATTTTAGTAGAATAGGAGGAGTAAGAGCTGCTCTTCAAATGTTAAGCTATGAAATACCCTTTGGTCTATCACTTATAGGTCCTGCAATAGTAGCAAATTCATTATGTATTACGAAAATATCTGAATGGCAAATTGCTAATTCTACAGCATTTATATTTTTACAACCTATAGGATTTGCAGTAATTATGATTAGTTTATTAGCAGAATTAGAATTAATTCCTTTTGATGTTCCTGAGGCTGAAACAGAAATAGTTGCAGGCTGGACTACAGAATATGGAGGAGGAAGATATGCATTAATTAGACTTGGAAAAGATTTAGAACTTGTTATGGCATCAATGTTAATATCCTCATTATATCTTGGAGGTATTGGTCAAATATTTTTCATTCCACCTATAGTAATAGCTATTATAAAGAGTATAATAGTATTATTAGTAATGTCTCTTATAAGAGCATTATTTGCAAGATATAGAATAGATCAAGTTATTTCAGGTATGTGGAAATATTTATTTCCATTAATGATATTACAAATCATAATTGTACAATTTATAGGGTGAAAATATGAGTCTCTTTAAAGAGGCAATAAAGCAAATTCCTAAAAAACCTGTAACAATAAAATATCCATTTGAACCTGGCATTATTCCTCCTGGATTAAGAGGATTACCTATTTGGGATATGAATAAGTGTATATTATGTGTATTATGTCAAAATGCATGTCCAGTATCAGCAATAAAAATGATTCCAAAAGGACCTGATGCTGGAATTGTTTATGATCTTAGTAGATGTATTTTCTGTGCTGAATGTGCTGATGCTTGTCCAAAGAAGGCAATTACTATTACAGATAAATTCGAATTAGCAACAACTTCAAAATCTGAGCTTATTTTTCACTATAAGAAATCTCAATAATTTTCATTTTGAAATTCTTCTTCAATGGTTCTAACTTCTATATTTCCTTTTTCATAATCTTCTAATATATTATTAACAATCTTAGTAATATTAGAAAGATTAGAAATGATATTATTTTTATCTTTATGAGAATATACAATAAATTTAATTGGTACGCAGTATTTCAAGCTTTCTTTATAACATTGTATAACATCATTAGGATTAATATATACAATAAATCTTTTTGAAAAATCCCAAATTTTAGGATCAATTTTCCAATTTTTTAAATATTTTACAGGATAAACAATAACATCAGGAAAATTTGATCTTATTATTTTATTTACAATACAATAAAATCCTTTTATTCTTTCTTTTCTTACATATCTTCCTAATATTTGTATATTAAATTCCCTTCCCAATGGTATATCTTTAAATTTTGATATTGCTATTTCAGTAAGTGAATATAATCCATTATTCATAGAAATAAATCCATCATATAATAATTCTTTTATTGCTTCTCTTAAGTCATATGAATTAAAACTCTTTAATTGAGATTCAATTATAGAAAAAGAAGTAGGTTCTTGAAATCTTTTATAATATAGAAAGGAAAGTATAGAAAAACATATTGGGGAAATATCAGGAGCTGGAAGATTTTCTTTTTCATTATTTTTTACTTCTCTTCCATAAATATTTAATGAATGCTTTATAATATCTTCAGGATTAGAAATTTTCATATTAGATATATCAATACACATACCAGTATTCACAATTCTTGTATTTCCTTTTCTTATCAAAAAAGCCATTTGATGCTTCATTAATGTCATTAAAGTTTCTTTTGTAAAATAACGACATACTGATTTAAAATATTGTTCAAGAACTTCTGCAGTTTCTGCACCTACAGAAAATACTATTAAAGTATCACATAATTGAGGTATAGCATTAGTTATGGTTTTATCTTTTCCTCCATCTCTATCAAATTGTCCTAAGTATTGAGCTGATAATGTTAAATATACTTTGTATTTTCTTAATGATTGAAGTATATCTTTTATTGATTCGGTAATAAATCTATATGCTTCATCTACATATACATAAAATGGTTTTCTTTCATTTTCAGGAATATCCTCTCTTGCCATACCTTCTTGATAAATTTTATTAAGTAAAAGAGCGCCAAGAAAATTTGCAACCTCAGTTGTTAATCTTCCTTCAGATAAATTAATCAATAGAATTTTTCCACTTTCCATACATTCCTTTAAATCTATAGAAGATTTTGGACTATCAAACATAGAGGCAACTAATTTCTCTTGAATAAGTCTATATACTTTATTAGTTACAACAGTAGGGGCTTCATCTTTTAATAGGGGAAATTCACTTATCCAATACTTTATAACATTTTCATCTCTTACATTTGAAAGAATTCTTCTTCTTTTATCAGGATCAATAAGAATATCATATAAATAACTTAATCTTGGATCTGGTTGCTCCATTACTGCATATACTGCATTTAATAATATTCTCTCTAATCTTGGACCCCAAAATTCCCCATATAATTTTTTCATTGAATCAACAAAACCCATAGCAATTAAGGCTTTCCTTGAAGGATCATTAAATTCAAGTAAAGAAATTTTAATTACTTTTCCATATTTAATACTTGTTGTTGGATCAATATATACAACTTTATCCCATTTCTCCTTTGGAATTATACATAATACTTTTCTTACTAAATCTCCATGAGGATCTATTACACATACACCTTCATCATTTTTTATATTCTGATATATTTGAAAGAGCATAAAAGTTGATTTACCAGAGCCTGGCATACCAAAAATTGCCATATGTATTCTATCTTCTTTATTTAATAATATTAATTGATCATTTTCACCTTTACATAGTATAAAGCCATCCTTATTATCATTATTCATTTCTTATTTTCACCATTTTTTGAATAGACAATGGTCTTTTCAATGGAATTTCTGGACTTGGAAACGAAAATATAGAAGCTAATTCATAATCACTTAATCCAATAGTTCTATATTCTTTTGTAATTAAAAGAGAAATGAAAGAAAATAATGACATTATAGAATAGATTATTATTTCATTAGGGATAATTCCAGATAAAAATAATCCCATAATTGAGCTTATATTTGATTTTAATAATATTGGTAAAATAAGAATTGAAATTGGAATATACTTAATTAAAATAGATCTATATCTTTGAATATAATGATATGAAAGAGAATATTTAAATTTCCATTGTTTATTTTCTTTAATGGAATATTCAATTAAATAATTCATAGAAGTCTTTGAGAATGCTGCAAGAGTTGCTTTTATTGCTTCTTTTGTATCACCATATATGAATATATTACATTCAAAAAGTCTAGAAAGAGATTTTTCATGGATTACTTCTATTTTCTTTGAATTTTTATTTTTTAATTTTGATAAATAATATGAAATTTCTTTTGAAACCCTCTCACTTGGAACTGCAAATATCTCAATAGCAGTACCAAGAGTTAATATAGATGTCATTAAAGAATCTGATGGTATTGATGGATAAACATTCGTTTGAATTAATTCATTTGAAAAATTTTTGGAAATGGGATAGGAACAATGTCTTGCTAAAGTTGCTTCAAGTCTATATCGATATTTTAAATTTGGAGGCTTGGCTTTATGAACTGATGCTTTTAATAAAGTACTTATGTATTCTGCAAAAGGTAAAGCAATCTTATCATCAATTTCTATTAGTAACCTAATACAATATTCTTCATCTCTTTCTATGAAGAGACGAAAATTTGATGGAATAATAGAAAATAATTGTGAGAAATATTTTGGAGAGAAATATAATGGATCATTTAAAATTGTTGTATTTGGTAAAATTTCAAGCCACATATTATCATCTCCTATTATATATAAAAGCAATTAAATGACCAATAGATATTGAAGTTAAAGTAGTAACAAGAGAGAAATTATTTATAATTATAGAAATAGCATATGTGACTATTATTATTCCAGGTATTTCCCATAGTAAAATCAATATAATTGATGCTTTAATGAAATTATATTTCTTCAATAAGAAATTCATGATTGGATTTTTTTCTTCTTTAGTTTTATAGAATTCCTTTGTAGAATATAAATCCATAAATAAGAAAATACAATAAATAAAAATCATAGGCATAATAAGCCAGTCTATTTTATTTAATGATAAGGCAAATAAGAGAGTAAAAAAGTTCAATAATTTAATCTCATAATTATTATATTTTCCATATTGATATCCTCCATATATTAATCCAAAAAGAATAGCTACTGCTCCTATGGTTTGAACCATTAGTATTATTTTTTCTAGTATTGCTCCAAGTCCTGATGGTAAGTAGGGACTTGATGAGAGATTTGTAATATTTTGATTTGTAAGAAAGCTAACTATAGAAGGAGATAAGGATAATAATATTCCAAATATAAAACATCCTTTTATTATTTCCATACCTCTTTCTTTAGATGATTCATCTCCCTTCATTATAATTCCCATAATATTTTTAATTTAGAGAATTTATAAACTAGGAAAAATTTATTTAGTATTTCCATTTCTTTAGTATTTAAAAATAAAAAGTTGGGATATAATGTATAAAAAAATTGAAGAATTAAATCCTGCTTCAAGAGGAGTAGATCTTTTAGTAAAAGTAATAGAAATAAGTCCAAGTAAGGAAGTAACAACAAAAGATGGTAAAACACATAATGTTGCAGAAGTACTTGTGGGTGATGAAACTGGTTGTGTACTATTAAGTCTTTGGGATGAAAGCATAGAGAAAGTAAAAGTAGGTCAAACATTATCAATTAAAAACGGTTATGTCTCATTATTTAGAGGATCAATTAGGCTAAATATTGGTCGATATGGAAGTATGGAATTAGCATCAGAAGATTTACAGTATGTTAATAAAGAGAATAATATTTCCAATAGATCATATAATCAAAAAATACCAGAATTTAGGCCATTATTTAGAAATGATTATAGCAGAAAAAGAAGAAGACGTTAAATTCTTTTTTTCTTTTTTTATAAAAATATATTATATGATTTCTGATGGTTTTGTGGTAAAAAGCTGGTATTCCTCATCTGAAGTTGCTAAAAATTGAACTCTTATATGTATAGTATCAGTAATAAGTAATCCTTCTCCTTGAGGAAACTCTACTACAATATCAGCTTCCTGATCACTTAAACCAAATACCTCTTTTATAAGAATTTTATTAGAATCATCTTGTCTCATTAATATTTTTGTTGATGAGTTTTCTAAAATTGTTCTTCCAGCTTTAATTTCTAAATTAGTCCCCAACATATCAGCTGGTCTTTGTGTATTTATAATTAGTATACAATTTCTTTTTCTTCCAAGTCTTGCTACTTTTTCTAAAAATGTAGCAGCTGATGGTATTTCCATATATAGCCAAGCTTCATCAATAAGAACTAATCTTGGTGTTGTTTTTGTTATTCCAAAGATATTAGGCTTTGAGATTATTTGCCATATTTTTCCAAAAATAAGTAAAGAAAAAATCTGTTTAATTAATTTAGACTCTATTCTTCTCATATTAAAAGACATCCTTGAAGTAAAAACAATTGGCTCTCCTTTAAATATAAAAGATTCAGGTCCTCTTTTTATTGATGAAAATTTTTCAGAAAGATCAGAAGGAAGCTTATCAAAAAATTCATTTAAATTTTTAGAAGACATTACAATATCACGAACACGAGAAATATCTTTTCTTTCATTAAGACCCACAATATCACAAATAATATCTGCTGCTTCTCCTTTTTCAAATAATATAAGAGGATCAAGTCCAAGTTCCATATTTTCATCTACATGAATTACTTCTCCTCCTAACCATTCAATAAGAGGAGTATATTCACCTTCAGGATCTATTACATAAAATGGAATATCAGGATAATTTTCAATTAATCTTTTCAATAATATTTTTGATAAGAAAGATTTTCCTGAACCTGATGTCCCAATTATACTAATATTACTATTTTGTCTTAAAAGAGGATTATAAATTACTGGAGCACCTGAGATAACATTAATCCCTAAGAATACTCCTCCAGATTCTATAACTTCACCAGATACAAAGGGATAGAAAGCACTAAGAGTACTTGTATTCATATAAATGAATTTTCCTTTTCCTTCATAAATTAATCCTTGTATTAATTTAGGAGAATCTACTTTAATAAGACGAGAATTGAGTCTATTTATAAGTAATTTAGATTTTTCTCTAAGTTCTTTTTGTGAGGAGGCAATAATTATGAAATTTGTAGAAACTTTAAATAATTTAGAAATGCCCATTATCATTTCATTAATTGTTTTTTCAGCTATTTCTCTTTTTAATAATAAGTTCTGATTGGGAGATCTTTTCTTACTTATAATACTGGATATAATAGCATTTAATGTCCTTTTGTAATTTTCTACTTTTCTTATTGCTTCTTCAGATTCCATAGGAATTATCATAACTTGAATTATATCAGTAATATCATATACTTCTGATAAAAAACCAATAGGAAGAATAGCAGGAAGTTCATATAAAGTAAAACATTTTGCTAGTCTTCCATCTTCTAATATTAAAGAATTCCATTTTTCTATTCTTACATTTGGAATGGAAATTTTTTCTAATTTTTGAAAAACAAAATGATTTGCCTCAAGAATATCATCTATTGGATCTTTACATTCAATAAAAAAACTAGGATAGTCAATAGTTATTATCTTATCATTAATCATAATACCTTGTTTTTTCTTCATCATAATTATTCTTATTGGAAAGGATAAGGAATTTAATAATAAATTAAAATAATTAATTAATTCATCTTGATGTCTTTCTGAAAGCATTATAAAATTATTAGGAATAATTTCATAGATCACCATTGTTGCTACCTCTAACATTAACTAAGATAGAATCTACTGGAATATCAAATCCTCTAACTGCAATAAGCATATGATAAGATCCAATATTATTTGGATAGAATTTTATTGAATATGCTCCTTTTTCATTAGATTTAGAAATGAAGACTTTATTATCAATTAATGCATAAAGTTTTGTATTTAAAAGAGGAGTATTTGTTTTTGGATTTTTTAAAATTTCATTTATAATTACAGACCCATCATCATTCATAACTACTGATATGGACTTAATAGGTGGAATAAATGTATTCAATACTTTTTTTATTTCCTTTGGTATATCTTCAATAAATAATACTTGTGAATTATTATCTTGTTTTTGTTTTTTTGATTTTAAAAGAATTAACAAATACTGTTCTGGTGGAATTGTCTTTATTTTCTTAATAGAGATTGCTAAGAAAAATATAAAGAAAATTATTCCTAATGCTATTTTAAATTCCATATTAAATGGAATTATTTTATATGAACTATAGCTAATGATTATTCCAATACTAATTAAGAGAAATTGTCTTAATGTTATTATACCCATGGGCGTATCTATAAATGGCTGATTGAGAATAGAAATGGATTCAAACCAAAGAGTCTGGATTACTTTTACCAATTTTATCACCTTAAAAATATAAATGAAAAGTAATCATTTTTCCAATATTATATACAATATGTGAATTTATAAATAAGGAAATTAATTATTCATTTTTCTTTTTTGAATAAATTCTGCTATTTTATCTGCATTAATTTTTCTATTCTTTAATGCCATGGTTTTTGTTATTGGACTAATTCCATTCAATTCATTATCTTTTAATTGAATTCCATGTTTTATTTCATCTTTTTTATTTTCATTAATATTAATTGTATATTTCTTCCATGTTTCATAAGCTCTTCCTATTCTAGAAAGTAAAATATTTTGCACTTCAGGATTATCTTTTGTTATCTCTATAATTTGATGAATTCTTGCTTGTATTCTTTTTCCTACTTCTTCTCTTTCCTTGGATGTAAGTCTTGTTCTTGTCATTAATTCATATTCCCTTCCAATAACTTCAGGTGGTCTTATAAGTAAATTTGTTTTTACATTATTAGCAAAAATTTCCATTGCTTTTGAATCTCCTTCAAGTTCATGTGGAATTGTAGCTGCATATAAAATAAGACTATCTGCATATTCTACTTCATTTGCCTTATATTTATTAATAGTATTCATTATTTTTCCTTTAGGAATACTTATAGTACGAGTACTTGGTATCATATATTTAATTGAGTCACTTAATGCTGTGGTAGCACCTATAGCAGAAGCACCAATTTCTTTTAGAATAGCATCTTTAAAAGATAATTCACCAGTTCTAATAGCTGTAGAAAGAATAGGTAAGGCTTTTAATCCAGCTGTAGTAGAGCCTGTGATAATTCCAATACCACTCATTATAGCACCTGTAGTTGCTCCAGTTATAGTACTAGATATGGAAATTACTAAAGAACCTAGATGTGGAATTAAAATAGTCATTATTAAAGAGCTAATAAGAAGAATTCCTAATGATATTAATGTCTTCATTAATCCAGATATGGAAGCATTAGTAATAATATTATATCCAAAAGTAAAGAAAAAAGCAACTATTAGTGATGCTAATATTCCACCTATTAATACTTGTATAAATAAATCTGCAATTCTATCCACATAAGGAATTAATCGAATAACAATTAAAATAGGAATAAGAGCATAAGCTACACCTATGAGGAATATTCTTAGAATCCCCATTATTATTATACTTATGTATGTAATTAAAACATAAATAAATAGGAATATATTCATTATACCTGCTGCTAATATTGATGATATATCATTTTCTGAGGACCATTTTATTGATGCAGCATAACTAAGAATAGTTTCTATACCATTAGGAGGGATTATTCCATTAGGTGATGGAAATGTTATATAATTTATTATGGCAGCTATTGCATCATATATTAATGGAAATAAATAAATTATAATAATTGATGTAATAGTACCTGTAAGAATTCTAAAGGCAGTTCCCTCACTTATAAGTTTAAAATTTTGTAGTAAAAAAGAGAAAGCTGCAATAATTATAAGAAAAACTAAAAGAAAGAAAGCAACAATTCTTGATCCAGCATAAAGATATGTCATAGATGTACCTATCATAAAGTTATAACTACTATTGGTAAGAGGGGAAATTCCATAAATACTTTCATCCCAAAAAGGACGAGGAATTTCAATTAAAAGTAAATATATAGTTTGTGGTAAATTTAATGTATTCATTATACCTTCAACTAAAGAAGGAAGAGCTAAATTTATTATACCTAATATTAAAGTAATAATTGGAATTATTGCTAAAAGAGATATCATTCTCTCATTATAATTATATTAATTTCAAAAATTTAAAGGAGAATTTTCTCAAGGATTTATAAAGAATAATCATTCCTATTGTTATAAAAAAAATTAAAAATATCCTATCATTAAGAATTTCATTATTATAAGGAGAAATTACACCAATTTCTAATACCTTTGAATTTCCCCAAATATCTATAATTTCTGCATAAATAGTAGTATTCCTGTAAATATTTTGAGGTTTTTTAATCCATAAATGATAATTATTATCTTTACTCTGTATATAATTAATATCATAGAAAATAATTTTTGAATTATTTTCTATATAAAATAATGATAATTTTTTAAGAATTTGATTTGAAGTAATATTAATCTCAAACCAAGAATAATAATCCTTAATATTATTTACATAAGCTTTTAAATTCATATCAATATTAAATTCCTCTTTATTAAAATCAATGTATATAGGAGTCCAATTATTTGTATTAATAATAGTAAAATTATAAAAACAAGATAAAGTCCTTGGTATAAGAATAGAAATTTGAGAACCATTTATTTCAAGAAATATACTTGTAATATTAATATAATCATTATTCCATTCTTTAATAAACCATTCATCATTTTCTGGTGGATTGAAAAGCTCATTAAAGAAAATATCATTATAGATCTTAGTTATTAAAATAGATGTTTTATTTGATGGAGGAATAATATTAATAGGCATTCTAATCTTCAAATAAGGAAGATCAATAGAACTAGTTCTAGTCATGGAAGGAAATCTTGACCAATAAACTAATATGTTTATATTAAGTTCTTCAATATTAATTTTCTCAATATTATAATCAAGTGAAAATAAGAATTTGGCATATCTATCCTTTGATGTAAATATTTTTTCATAAAAATTTTTAGCTATAGGACCATATTCTGAACAATCTTTATATGCTATATAAATTGATGATCTATTTAAAATAATATCAGTAATTGATTTAATCCAAGATGTTGTATTACTAATAATATCTTCAGATGTAATAGGTCTAATATCATAAAATCCATTCATAGTTAATATTTGAAGATCTTCAGATGAATTTATAAAAAATAATGTTTTTCCAATTGTTTTTACTGAATACTGATCAATAATAGCTCTTTGTTTTAAATTATGATTAGGACCATTACCATCATATCTTAATAATAATGCTAAATCCATTCTATATGTTGTAATTGCTTCTCCTTTTAAAACTGGATATAATATAATAGTAAAATTAGGATCATATTCAACAATTTCTAATTTAAATGATTTAATGATTTTTAAAGGATAGCAATCCCAATTGCTAGTCCATTTCCAATAGTATCCTATAATACTTCCATTATCATATATTGGATAAGTTTCATTTAACCAGTATTGATAATGATAATTGATATAGAAAATAATATTTACTGTATAAATGCCAGGGGAGATATTTGCTATAGTACAAATTATTCCTTCATTTGAAAAATTTATATTATCTATACATTCACTTGAAATTTCAATTTTTTCCAATGTATAATAATAATTACATAAGTTTCCATTATTATCATGAAATGTACCATTAGATGGAATAGAATATTTTATGAGAAAAGAATCTCCTGGATAATATGTTCCATCTTCATTATTTACAATAGGAATAATTGAAATTTTTATTTCATCTTCATTACAATTAACCAATTGAACCATATTAAGAATTATTATTAATAAAATGATATTAAAAATAATTTTAAATAATTTCATAAGAATCATCCAAATCCAAAAAGAAGATTAATTAATTTCATATCTCTTAAAACAAATATAGTAATAGTTGATATTATAATGCATATAATAGATGATTTTAATCCATCTACTACTGAACCTCCATCTGAAATTTTTCCTCCTAAAAGTCCCAATAAATAAGCATTTAATATTACACAAGAATATGCTATTAATGATAAAATAGGTACATTTTCTAATTTGATAATCTCTAATCCAAAATAATATGTATTTAATTCGATTGATATATTAGTAAAAAGCTTTATGATTACATCTACTATTATTGTTATAGAAAATGGTAATATTATTGAGTTCATATAGCATGAAAATTTGAAAAGTGATGTTTGAGATTCAAGTGTTTTCATGCTTGTATACATATTATTCATAAGATCTGAAAGAGCACTCATTGATTTTGCATCTGCTCCTATTTTTTCAGCTTTATCTAAGAGCTCAAAGTAAATTTTAGAAATCCATGGCATTTTAAAATGAGATATAATATTAGTAATGGAATGACCAATTTTTATATGAACTGCAATTCTTTTTAATAAGTTATTAAAAAAAGGATTAAAAGATGTATTTTCAGAAAGTATAATAATTGCTCTAATAGGAGAATTTCCTTTTTTTACTTCCTCTGCAATTGATCTAGAAAAAGAAGGAAGAATAGATAGAATTTGTTTAGTTCTTCTTCTTTCTTTTTCATATAGAATAGCAATTGGTAATGAAAATAATATAATTGTAATTGAAAGAATGTATTCAAAATTTATTTTTATATTATAATATAAAAAAATAGATATTGGAAAAGCAATAAGAGATATTAAAAAATATTTTATATCTACAGGTTCTGTAAGCTCTTTTGGATAATATGAATCAATAATCATGGAAATTAAAAAAGCAAAGATACATGGCAATATTATACAAGAAAAGAAGATATGTTTTATTTCAATAATACTTGAAAAAATAATACTAATTGTTATCATTGCCATTGGAATAACTATAAAGACAATTATTTGAGCTGAGGCAATTATAGAGAATTTATCTGACATTATTTTTAATTTTGATAAAAGATAGGAAAATGATTTTATAAGTTCATCCCTCATTATCAAAAATGGAGATTCTCCAGATCTTTCTGCAGTTATTATTGATAAAAATAATTCCCTTACAATTTGAGATGGATGGAAATTTAATTCAAAAATCATAGCTTCAATTGGACTTAAAGCATAAAGTTTTCTTATTTTATCTATTCTTTCAGCTTCTTTTTTAAAAGCCTTAAGAAAATTAAAATTAGACATACTTAATATGGCTCTTGAAAGAGAAAGAGAAGATGTAGTAGCCATTGTTAGATAAGCAATAGCAAATGGTAATTCTTGTTCACATAATGATTTTCTTTTTCTTATTGATAATATTGGATAAAAAATATAGATAATGGGAATAATTAATATTAGAATACTTAGGATAATATTGAATAGAGTAAAGATTATAGCAATAATTAAAGATATCAAAGCAATTTTTAAAAATTTATAAGTAAATTCTTGTGGTGTAATATTGAGATCAGATAAATATATAATTTTACTAAATTTTTTAATTAAAAATAGCTTAAATAATTCAATTATTTTTTTATTCAACTAATTGTACCTCAGGAATGAGCAAATCCTCAGGTATATCTTCATATTCATATAATTTCCAGACTAATTCTGTTACCTTGGTATGTAAAGTAAGCTCAGGTTTTTTATATCCCAATATAGATAATAAATATAGAAATTTTGTATAAAGTTGATATTCTTCAATTAGTTTTTCTCTAGGAATAAACTCCATAATTTTACTAGCAGTATTAGATTCAAATGGATCTCTTAATTTAATGAAGGAATCATTTTCTGAATTATATTTGAATAAACAAATTGGTTTAATTAATGGATTGATATCATAAATTCCCATTACCCTTTTTACTTTAATTTTTTCTCCCATATTTTTAATATAAAGAGATTTCATAATAACAATAGTTGATAATTCCTTAAGAGTTCCTTCTGCTACATTTATAGGATCACTTTTTAATCTCTCTATAGCTCCTTCTGGAGTTTCTGCATGTAATGAAGTTATTCCTCCATGTCCAGTGGCAATTGCTTGTGCCCAAACTCTTCCTTCTTCTCCTCTTATTTCTCCTACTATTATATAACTAGCAGGATATCTAAGTGAATGTTTAACTAAATCAAACATTCCTATCTCTCCTCCTTCTTCTATTGTAGAAGATTCTCTTGTAATCAATGAAATCCAATTTTGTCTTGCTAATTTTAATTCAGGAGTATCTTCACATGTTACAATTATTTGATCTGCAGGTATAAGAGAACATAAAGCATTTATTAATGAAGTCTTTCCTGATCCAACAGGTCCACAAACAAGAATTGCTTTTTTATATTTAACTAAAAGCATTAACCATGCTGCCATTTCTGGACTAATTGTTCTCATCATCATTATAGATGTTATTGACCAAGGTTGTTTTGGAAATTTTCTTATACTAAAAGAAGGCTTATCAGAAACCTCCCTAGCATATGTTACTGTTAATCTATCATTTGTAGATAATCTAATAGATAACATAGGATTATGAAGAGAAATTGATTTTCCTGATAAATATACAAGTTTTTCTATATACTTATTAAATTCTGATTCTGACATGGAAATATTGACTTTTAAAGATCCAAAAAGCTTATGGTTACATGTTGTTCCATTAGGCCATGCAGTAATATCTTCAATATTATCATCTTGTATTAATACATCATAAACTCCATATCCTAGTATTTCTCTTCTTAAGAAATAATAAAGTACTTCATTATCTACTCCAAGTTTTTCAAGATATTCTCTAAGAATATTTTCATCTTTTAATGCAGATATAGGTATTGAAAAAAGGAGTTGAGAAGAAATTTTTTCTAATTTTTCTTTCTCTTCTTCAGAAATAAATGGATCATTTATTATATATTGATCATCAATAATTGTAATTGTACTCAATCCAACATTATATTGAGCTTTTATTCTTCCATCAGGAATAGGAGAGTTTAATATATTTATCTTTAAAAACGGAAATTCTAAATTTTTATTATTGATAAATAATGCTCTATTTATTTTAATTATTTTATTAATTTTGCTTATTATTATTTTATTAATATAGTTTTTTATCATAGTTATCACTTTATAAAAGAAAAAAAGAAATTATTGACAAATTACTGAGAATTGATAAGTACCAGCATTACTTCCTATTATTCCATTATAGATTTTACCAGATGTAAAAGTACCATTAATACCAATAGGTTGACTATAAATTTCATTAGCACCTATTGTAATATTAGAGTTATATAAAACATCACCAATTCTTATGTATTCTATTCTTGCATCTGCATTACCAATATTTTTAATAGTCATATATAATGTTCCATTAGTAGTAATAGTGGGTGTTCCAATAATAACTAATGAGCCTTGTGATACTGCTTTTGAGCTAATAGAAGACATCCATGCTATGGTCATTCCAGTAATAGAAAGAGCTGCTACTGTAATAAGAATAACAATTATAGGTGATGATATGTCTCCTTTTTTATTTAAGAATTTTTTCATTTTCCCACCTTCTAATTATTATAGTTTTAAGTGAATTTATAAAGAAGGAAAAACTCCTATAACCAAAAGTTTCGCTTTAGAGCGAGTTAGATTAGCTCATACTGACCTCCTCCCCGCCCTAAAGGGCGAGGCTTGATCGTTGTAACTAATTTTGTATATCATTAATAAACCCTGTTAAACATATACCTGAATAAGGATCATGAGCATTAATAATAGCTTTTTCTGGTGATATTAATTTCCATGTATAATTGCTAATTCTTTCAATATCTACTACAATACCATTAATAATAACTTTTGGCTTCACTTCAGGAAGAAGAATATTATTTTCATATGTTTTAAATGTAAATGTAATAGAGTAGAAAATAGAAGAAGACATTGGAAGAATTTTTGAAGAAATAATTTTAAGTTCAACTCTATAATTATAATTCATTGTATTTATTTCATAATAAATAGTATTTATTGTAGGCTTATAATTTATTATTGTTTTAATGTAGTAAATTTTACTTAATTCAAAATTATTTCTATAGAATTCTGAATATGGATAAATAATAATATTAGTTGTAAGGGGCCATGTTGTTATATTAATTGGTATTATTGCTTCGCCTAAGGAATTTGTCCAAAATGTATAATTATCTATTACTACTCTCCATCCAGAATTAAGACCAATTATTTTCATGCCAGAATAATCATCAGGGACTTTTAAGTAATTTATACGAATATAATCTACTCTTCCCCATTGTGGACTAGAATATAGAGCATAACCACTTGGTCCACAACCATAAGTATGAAAAACAATTGCTATTTTATCAATATTAGAAACATTATAAGGAAATAATGTTATAGTTATATTTAGAATGGGATTTTCTGATTTATTACTTTGTATTATAAGATACCAATTATCTTTTTGAATATAATAAACTAATATTTCTCCCCATGAATCATATACATAACCAGATGCAGAATAATAATGAAAATATCCATCAGCTAATAGAGATATTGTAAAGTTTTTACCTATAGAATTAACATCATATACTAAATAATACCATGCTTCCATTCTTGGTGCTTCATCTCCATAAGGACCAGAATAATAACTTAGGGAATTTTCATAAAACTTAACATAGCCATCACTTGAAGAAAATGATGGAGTAGTTCCACCAGTTACAAGATTATAGGAAAATTTCCATCCATCTATTGAATTACATTCACTTCCTTTAAATGCTTGTTGTAATTGTATATTAGTATTAGATTTTACAAGAATGCCATCAGAATATATTAAAATATCATTCCAATCTACAGCTCCTGAATATTTAGTTATAGGACGTAAATAATCCCTACTTATTACAGTTATATGACCTTCAAAAGGTTGAGGAATTTCAATTGGTGATATAATAATATCAGAACCATTACTAATTATACTCTTTTTTAGTGAATTATTTTGATAAATATTTACAATATCATTTTCTGGAATTCCTTTTATTGTTAATCCTAGATTACCATAATATGTAATACTAACATTATCAATATATAGATAAAAAGAATAATAATAAGAACCTGAGGAATACCAATTAAATTTTATACTAGTAATAATTTGAGGTTCATTAAAGCTGATATTATATGAAATAATATGCCATTGTTGATCTGATATATCAAAATTATCATTTATATTAATATAACTTCCATTCAATAATCTAATAGAAATTCCTTTAAAATAACATCCAAAGGTATTTCCAAAGTATTTATAAAATCTATTATTAAAACTAATATTAATTGAGGTACAATAAATAGAAATATTTCTTTCCATCCATGGATTCCATGATGAAAAACCAGTATTTACTGCTCCACAATATTCATAGATTAGTGATCCTGAACAACTAAATGAGACATATTGATATGAATTTAATTGTCCTTTTAATCCATTCCAATTATTTATTGAATCACATGGATCAAAAATTGAAATTGTTATAGGTTTATTCTGTATAGATGAAAATATACCAGAATTGTAAATAATAGTAGTATTTGCATAGAATTTATCTTTATAATCATATGTATAATTGATTAAGCCTACTAACATTCCATCCAATTTATTTGAATAAGATATTTCATTTCCATGTATATTGGAACTTATATTCTTGATAATATTTCCATTATTATCCAATAAATACCAATTTCCAGCAGATAATCCTGAAATTCTAAAATCATAAGATAATGGTCTTAAGATAATTTTATCAAAATTTATCCAATATTCATAATCAGAATATGGTTGAATACTATTGTACTCCCATATATAAAATCTTATTTCAATTTTTGAAGGCTCAGTATATAGTATACCAGAGGCTATGATATTTGTTCCATTATCATATGAAAAATATGCTCCAGTTGAGTTTTGCCATAATTTACATTGTATAGAATATGTATTGAGGGTTTTTACTATTTCATTACTATAAAAGGATACTCTAATTTCTTTAATATAATAGTCTTGAGTTATTGTAAAGGAAAATATTTTGGTATTAGAAGAATCATATAGTGATATAGTAATATAGAGAGCTGGTGCTCCTGCTATACCACTAGAAACTGCTCTTCCCATACTTATGGGAACATATAATTCAAATTCTCTTCCTACAGTATTAAATTCCTTCCATATTTTAAAATCATAAATAGCTCCTCCTATACTATGAAACCAATTATGCCATTGTAGATATCCATTTGAAGTTATACCACACCATAAATATCCCCACCAAGAAGGACATGTTCCGGAATAAGACCAATTATTATTAATTGCCCATTGATCTGCATATGTATAAGGTGGATTTGAAAAATCTTCTATAATATTATCATAATTAATATAATTTAATTCCTTAATGATATTCTTACTTTTACCTAAGGATATTATGGCATTTTCTCCACTATAATAAGTAAAATAACTTGAATTTGATATTAATAGAACAATCATAGGCAAAATTTTAAGGAATATATGAATAAATATCACCTCCAAAGATATCTGAATTTATCCATGCTACTGGATACCAAAGAACTAATCTTCCTGTAAATGGCATTCCTGATGGACTTAAAACCAAAAATGAGGAAATAGGATCCTTTACTTTAATTGATTTTAATTCATCATCTTGAAATAATTGAATTAATGATAGCTGAGGTAGACCATATATAAATATTTGTGAAAATCCTGAAGGTGGAGACCATGAATTAATATTTATAGTAAAATCTTGATTAATTGTATAATTATAAGAGGGTGAAATTGTTAAATTATATTCATAAATTTTCTTATAAATTATTAGCCATCCATTTTTCACATTACTTACATTTATATAATTTTCATTTGAAAGACCTAATATTTTGAATTTATCATCTGTTACTACAGCTATATAATCAGTAGGAAGATTATTTATAATAATATAGTTTCCCTCAGTTTTATTTCCTAATTTTATAATAGAATTTGATGGAAAATTATATGGAATAGAAAAACCTTTTCCTATTCCATTTATTGTATCAATAAATTCATTAATATTAGGAAGAGATAAGATACTATCAATATAATCATCTGGTGATTTGCTAAGTGTTGCACTAAATAATAAGGATTTGATTATTTGATTTTTAATTATGGATGGATCATTTTCTTTTATAGATATTACAATTGGTATTGTACGAATAATAAGAAAAGAAGAAACTAAAATAATTACTATAATTAAAGATGTTATAGTAAAAGTGAATCCTTTTTTAGAAATTAACATAAACCCTCACTGAATTATCTATTTCTTTAGAAATTGTTATTGAATGTAATCCAGCAGGTATAATAAATTCATTAATTTTAATATTATAATTAATGATAACTAGATCTTTTTCTATTGATATATTTGAAATTATATTCATAGGATCTGGAAATTCAAAAATATAAGAATGAAAATAAATAGTATTATTATTACAAATAATAGAATTTGGCTCATTTATTAATAATGTAATAGAAGTTCCAGGATTTGATGCATATATTTCTTCTATAATCATATGAATAATATTTGATGAAGGAATTTTATTAATAGATGAAATTAGCATTATTGATTTAATTGAAATTAATGTAGTTATTAATATGAGAAAAGATGTTAAGATAATAATATTCATTGGTAAAGAAATGCCTTTTCTCTTCATTATATCACCTAGAAATAATCAATATTACAATACAAGGATTAGGAATTCCTTGATAACCACTTAAGAAATAAGGATGAGAAGAAATTGTATTTTTTTCATTAAATAAAGGTGAAGAATATGACCAAATTAAATTCCAATCTAAAGAGTATACTTTTATGCAATAACCATTATTAGGCAAAAGATTATCAAGGAAATAAGATATTTTACTTATATCTTTACTATAAATACAAGAGGCTAAAATTCTATTAGAATCCAACCATATCAAAATATTATCTAGGCTTTGAAATTCTCTATTTGATTCTATTGAATAATAAGGAATACATAATACAATAATTGATACCCCAATAAATAAAATTAAAAATGCAAATATTACATCATAAACTATTGTTATTCCTTTTTTATTCATCTTACTCTTACCTCTAATTTTATGGCATTTCCATTATCTAAGATTATAAATCGATAGGAACTTCCCATATCATCATTTATTTCAATTCCATTTGTCTTATTCCATAGTAATAATAATTCTCCATTTTTTATTGAAAAACATGTAACATTTATATGATAAGTATTACCTGAAAGACTATAATTTATTAATGGGGTCCATGATTCCCATGAATTATAGGATATTCCATTTTGAATCAATATAATTGATGCTATAATAGAGGCAATAGAATCTTTTATTGAATGAAATTGAGTATTTATGTAATATGAACATAAAACTGATGTTGTAAAAATTACAATAGAAAAGGCAATTATAAAAATAGACATTACAATAGCCATTTCTAAAGCCTGATCCATTATTTCACCTTTATAATTTGAATTGTTCCATTTGGATATGATGTAATATTTAATGCTAAAATAGTAGTATGTATAGGTGTAATGGATAGATTAAAAGGAATATCAATTGTGTAATTAGTATTTTCTACATTTACAATAATTTTATTATCATCAGTTATTAATAATATAGATTGACTCAATAGAATAAAAGAAGAAGATTCTTTACCTTTAATTTTAGCATCTGCCAGTGAAGAAAGAATATTTTCAGTAATAGTATAAGCAATAGATTTTGCTGATGCAAATTGAAAACTTTCTATAATATTTTTTCCATAATAATATGTATAAAAAGAAAATATTGTAGAAATAGCTAGCATTGATACAATAAGTAATAATCTTATAATAGGCCTTATCATATTCTCAAATTAATGATATATAAGAGAAAATTTAAACTAGGAAAATTTTGATAATTGAATTGACTTATAAATTATAATAATACTAATTTTTTCTCCAGCTTGAGCTGAAAAAGAAACAATTGGATTTTCATCAATATAAAAAATGAAAATTCCATCTTTATTTATATTTCTTGAGTATTCTATTGTTTCAATATTTTCAATTTTTTTAATATTGAATATTCCTGAGGCTGAAAATCCTTCTTGAATTGATATTAATGATAATTTAATAATATAGTTTTTTATACCTAATTCCTCTATAACATTAATGTTTATCCATGGCTTAGGAATAATAAAAGTTCCTTCTTCTGATGAAATAATAATTACTTTATCATTATTATATGGAATACTTAATGATAATTTTGATATTAATAATGCTGTTTTATTGATATTAATGAAATAATCTCCTTCTGGAAGAGAAAGCTTAATAATAAAAGGATTCATCTTAATTGATTTTATTATAAAATTTCCAGTAGAAAATCCATAAATAGTATCATTTTTATCTGATAATAATTCAATCATTTCTATAATTTTATCTTGAATAGATGAAATTGTTGCACTAGGAATTTGTAATAAATAATAATAAAGATTATTTGATATTCCTATTGATAATGCAATTGAAAAAGAAATAATAATTATAGCTGTAATAATATAGTGCAAAAATATCACCTTATAAATTTTCTTCCTTCCTTTATGGGATTATATAAAATATTTACTGAATGTCCTGGAATGATTTGAAGCCAAATATTTTTCACATTGGAAATATTAATTAGTATTCCCTTGATCTGAGCTAAATCCATTGGTATCTTTATTTGATCTCTTATTGGTAATAATAAAAATGATGAATTTATAGAGAAATTCATATAGATTTTATCATGAGATCTATAAAGTAATATAGATTTTGAAGGACCAAAAATCGTCCCATTATTTATATCATTAGAATATATATAAGCATATGATCCTTCAATAGGACTTAATTTATTTCTATCACCCCAATCAAATGGCTCTAATACAATAAAATCAGAATTAATAAAATAAAACATAGGAGCAATTACTGTATAAGTAATATTATTCCTAATTGCATAAGTAATAGGATATAATGAGGAATTTTCATAAGAATAAATATTTATGGGAATTTCAGCTCTTAATATTGAATTATTAAGCCAGGAATAAGGAATCCATAAATAAGAAAAACCATTTTCATCACAAGGAGAAGAAAATCTTTCTCTTAAAAGACTACCATTCCATATTTCATATATACCATCAAGAGTAGCTGAATAAAATCCCTCTCTTCCTTTTACTAAACTTCCATCACTTAAATATCTGAATTTAAATGTGGCATTTATTCCTGTTAAATTGTAATCAAATTCAGCAGTTGCCATTATATTATCTATTTTCCAAGTGCTATTGTAATAATAGACTTTATCACTTACTCTGATTTCAGCATATGCAAAATATTTAGAACCAATAGAAGCATTTCTATTTGTAGAATAAAAAACATCATCTAATGATCCAAAAAGAATTGAAATATATCCTGAGCTATCTGTTGTTACTATTTTTGTAAATTTATAAATACTTGATTTAAATGTACATGAATTTTTATCCCACCATAATACTCCTAAAGGATCTAGCCATGCAGTAATATTTACTTGAGTTGGAGATAAAATTCCTGGAATTCTTACAGTTACATTTATTCCTATATTTTCATAAAGAATTACTCTCTTTAGCATTCTTCCATCTTTAAGAGAGGCAGGACCAATATTTTCTATAATGTCTGTATCAAAAATTGCAGTTACTTCATGATCACTATCCATATAAATATTTATTTTGCTATCATCTACTACTCTTTTTCCATCTATAATCCAATTGGAAAAATAATAGTTTGGATCATTTGTATATGCAATTATAGATTGATAAGAATATCTAGGAACCTCATATATCCCTGGAGCTGGAATTGTAGTACCATTTCCTTCTACTTTTATAATAAGCTTAGATGTTGGAGGATTAGCTGAAAAGTAAACTATTACATTATAAGGCTTTGTAATATTTTCTATAGTAACAATATTATCGTAAAGAATTTTTTCATCTTGAGAATTTGGATTAATAACTATTTTATCAAAATAATATCCTGCATATGGATATGCTTTTATTTTTATATTATATGAATAATCTACATAATAAACTCCAAATCCATTACTATAGTTATAAATAAACCAGCTAGGAGAGTTTGATTCTACAATTACATAACCCCAATTTCTATTTGATGTAATATTTACAGGAAAATCAATTAATTTTATATTTAATCTTAATATATGAGTTTGTGAAGGAATAAGAATTGCTTCATAATATGATGGATACATAATTGATGATATTGAAAATTCATTATTCCCTATTATATAATAAGCAGAATAAATTTTAACCTTTGATTCTCCTCCCCATTGAGAAAGAAGTTTTCCTTGTAAATTCATTGGATCAAAATAAATAGGAACATTTTCTACATTTGAAATCATTAATTTTAATGTATAAGGAGAGCTAGGAGCTATTATAGAGTTATTAAAACAAATTAATCCATATTCACTATAATCGCCTTGCATCCAACTACCATACCATGGATATCTAATATCAAAAATAATTGAGGATTGATATTGTAATTTCTTTTTAAATACTGCTTTTAATGTATAATTTGAATTCATAGTAATTGAGATTATATCATTAGAAGAATAATCATTACCATTTAATTGCCATTTATCAAATAAATAATCACTATTAGGAATTGCAGAAATAGTTACAATCGTTCCAGCTGGATATGCATATAGACCTGTTGGAGGATTTGTTATTCCTCCTTCTGATGATTCTATATTAAGATAATAAATTTGCTGAGTAATATTAATATAAACATCTACATAATGAGATAAATTTCCTGATCTTCCAATTACTCTACATGTATAAATACCAATAGAATCTCCAGCTAAAAAAGTCAGTAAAGAAGAGCCATTAGTTATAACAGACTGTGGTATAATAGAAATACATGAATTAATAGGTAATTTTTCAATCCATTCAATTGATAATTGAATAGGTATAATTTGATTTGAATTAACATATATAATAGAAGTTCCTAATTCTCCTGGCTTTATAAAAATATCATTAGATTTATAAATAATAAAATCAATAGATGAATTTACATAAATATTGATATACGCATATCCTTTTCTTCCCATGGAATCGCTTACAGTTACTACAACATTATATTTGCCAGGCTGAGAATATACATGTATAGGATTTTGTTCATTAGATATTCCCATATCTCCAAAATTCCATAAGAAACTATATGGTGGATTTCCTCCTGAGGCTATACAATAAAATTGAACTGGAAGAGGAGCTTCTCCATATGTTACATTTGAATATGCATTTACTGTAAGCTCTTGAGTAAAAATAGCTTTTAAAGTATGATTCGAATTCATTATTATACTAATAGGATTATTTGAATTTAGTGTAATTCCATCTAATTCCCATTTATCTAATGCATATCCTGATGAAGGATATGCATAGACATTAACTTTTTCTCCTATTGAATATTCATGTAATCCTGGCGAGGGATTTGTAGTTCCACCTAATGTTGTCTCTATATTAAGATAAACACTACTAACATTAACTAGTATCCATTTTGCATCATTTATTCCCATAGAATCAATTACTTTACATGTTACATTATGTAAGCCAGGATTTTGAAAAGCAAAATAAGTATATGATGTTAAAATATCACCAATATTTCCATAAACTACTTCAGTATGATTATATTGTTCATCAAAATACCATTGAATATTATATGGTGGAACTCCATCTTTGATAATAGCTATAAACTGTACATTTTGTCCCTTCCATGCATTTGTAGGAAAAGCATTAATGTCTAATTGGGGGCAATAAAAATTCAATTCTACATTTTTAATTGAAAATTCTATATCTATACTAGCATAATCATGAATAACTTCATTATTAGAATACCAGTAATCTGCAATAACATAAAAATAAGCAATATCAATAGAGAATTCTTTATTACCAGAGAGCTTAATATCATTAATATAGTAACTATAATTTACAAAACCCATATCAGATGGAGGTTTATGTAATGATATTACATTTATATTAATGTTGGGCTTAATTTTAATATAACTAAATGGATTGGAAAAAGATCCATTATAAGAAATAACTGAAGTAATATTAACATTAGGTCTATAAGCTTGTGAAACTCCTTTAGGTACTTCTACATATGCTTGACAATGAATTATTCCAGTTTCAGGATTCCATTCAACTGAATTATATCTAATAGGATGATTTTCATAAAATCCTTCTTGTTGACCAGGATCACTTCCAGCAGGAGAATAATAATATTGAAAGGAAAATTGTGAAGAAGGGATAATTTGTTGAAAGCTATAAGCACTTACTTGATTTATACAAAAAATAGGAATAATAAGAAATAATAGATAATAATATCTTTTCATTATAAATTCACCATTATTTTATGATAAATAGGAGTAAAGAAAATAATTCCTTGAAGATTAATTGTAATATTGCCATGTATAGGCCCATTTAATCTTATTACCCCTCCTTCTGCCATGTAAAAAGTATTATTGATTATAGCTGATACAATTCTCATATTTGCTATGGAATATAATCCTGAAGTCTTAATGGATAGTATAGTATGATTATAAGTATAAATATGAGTAAGATCATGATATGTAAACAATCCTACAACAGTTAGATCTTCTGCTGTTTTTCCTAAGAATTTAAGAGCCAAATCAAAATCTGATAATGTAAAAATTACAGAAGCATATCCACCATTATCTATTTGGTACTTTATTAAAGGATAAGGTCTAGTAGTAGTACATTCTATTATAGGTATATTTTTCCATGGTTCTATATTTATTTCCCTTGTACGTATAAATTCAACTTCAGAAACTTTTGAAATTATAAGAGCAATTATTTTTCCTGAATTATCTGCTACCCATATTCCTATAGCTAATGTATCCTTACCTGATGGATTTGGTGGTCTTAATACTTTACTTACATTAGCATATAATACTGATAAGCTAATATTATTAGGAATCGATATAAATAAAGAATCAGCAGGAGGAAATATTCCAAGATCTAATGCTTCATAATTTTTAATTTCTATACTAATTGATCCATATGTGAAATTTGATAATATTACCAATGATATTATAATAGTAAATAATATTATTTTCTTCATTCTCAATATTATAGAATACCTATGAATTTATAAAAGAGAAAAAATGATTAAATAATATTCCAAGAGCAAAGCCATCCAGTAATTCCATCATATAGAAGCTGAGCTGCAAATGCTGCAATTATAATTGTCATAAATCTACCCATTGCCCTCACACCATTTATCCCAAGTATTTTTACTAATATTTGAGAACCTCTAAGCAATAAATAGGTCATTATAACAACAATTATAATACTGATTAGTAAATATATAAGAGGAATTGTTCTAGATAATACAATTATTGTTGTTATAGTTCCTGGTCCTACTAAAAGAGGAGTAGCAATAGGAACAATGGCAATTTCTTCTTCACTTTCAACTTGTTTAGTTCTTGGTAATCCACTTAGCATATCTATTGCAATAACAATTAATATTATTCCTCCACCAATTTGTAAGCTATAAATACTAATCCTTAAAAAATCTAAAAGTAGACTACCAGCAATAGCTAATATTATCATTAATATAAGTATGGTAATAGTCGATTGATTTATTATTTTACATCTTTTTGATGAATCCATTTCCTGAGTTAAAGCTATAAATGTTGGAATAACACTAATTGGATTTAATATTGCAAATATCTGTCCTATGGTAGTAATCAATAGTAATACAACTGATGAATCCATACTATTCACTTTTAATATTACAAAAATAAAAAAAGAATAAAAAAATTTTGAATAATTATGTATAAGCTAATTCCACTTTATTAATAATATGAGAGTCTATTATTTTCATTAATTGATTACTATCAATTTTCTTATTAACAATTTCTTTAATAATTTTCTTTTCTATTTCCATTGGGATTTTATATTCATCTATAGTTCTAAGTGTTTTTCTAATAAATTCCTTATTCATTTTCAAACTATACATCCATTTCTTTAATTTCTTTCTTGTTACTCCAATTTTCTTATAATCTTCTTCTTTTAGTAAATTATTATAGTCTACTATAGCAATTGCTAAAATTGCTTCTTTTAGATTTCTTGGTCTTTCAATTAATAAAGAAGCTCTTCTTACTAAATATTTTGGAAATATTGTCGATAATCTTCCCCAATACCATTCTCCTCTATCTGGAAGTTTTCCATAATATTTATGAATATAATTAAATACTTGCATTAATTTTATTGGCCTATGATCTCCATTGGCGCTATTTCTTCCAGGTTTTCTTAAATCTATTTTCTTTAGGATTTCATCCCATTCTTCAGGTAATCTTGAATGAGGAGGGCCCATATGTGTACTAGAATATATTATAGCTGCAAAAACATGAAGAAAACTATTCGAATATGATTGATCATTAGTTCTCCATGTTTTTAAAGCTCTTCTTATAGCATCTTCTAATACAATACTTGAAATTCTTGCTATTTGACATATGGTATAGCCTATATTATAGAATTTTGCTTTAATTTTTTCCTTATTTGTAATACAAATTAATGGTAAGTTTATAGAGATTTCAGAACTCAATGATGTACTATAATTATTGGAGAAATTACTAGAAAAAGATGGTACTAATACAGGACCATGCTCAAGACCACATTTTTTACATACATATAATCCATTATGAGCTATACATTCTCCTTTACATTCATCACATAAAAGATAACTATTCGAATATATCACTCCATTTTACCTCCTCAGCAATAATTCCATGGCATTTTTTTAAATGAATTGCAAGACCACTCCAAGATCTACAATGTTTTTTACATCCACGATATAGACATTTTACTGAACCATTAGATAATTCTCTTCCTATATCTTTAATTTGAACCATTATTTCACCAAGAAATAATTTGTAAGAGCAGTTAAAAGAATAATCCAAAAGTTATTACATAGAGAGAGAAGAGCGAAAATGTTTATAACTGAAAGTCTAGCCCTTTAGAGCGGGGAGATAAGAACAAAGTTTTTTAGGTTCTAATAAAATTATTATCAAATAAGGGCCGGTAGTCTAGCATGGTTAGGACGCTGCCTTGACGCGGCAGAGGTCTCCGGTTCAAGTCCGGACCGGCCCACTATCTTTTTAAATCGAATCCTTAAATAATGGAACATTCTTCCCATTTTATTGATGGAGTATACGGGCTAAGTATGCGTGTCTACTTGGGGATGCAGATGTGCGGCGTTGGTTTGATAATTTGGCCTCCAAGTCCGTCGTAACGGCCACAGTCTATCTTAGAACTTTAGGGTTTTATTGTGAGCTTAACAGGGACTGATCCTAAAGCGATTCTTAAGGTTGCTTTAGGTAATATGTAGGGACACCGCAATCCAACAACGACTCCTCAACCTGAAGAATGAAGTAACAATTGATGTTATCTGGTCGAAACTCGATTGAAGATTATCAGAGGCTTCTTCAGGTATTTCGCTCACATTTTCAACCCTCTACTTTGGTAGCATGCCATTTTCATTCTATGATTCTTCTAAAGCTTATTGACGCTATAATAAACATTACAGTATTAAAGATTGCTATTGCCACTAAATCTAATGGCAGGTTTGAAACGTCTCCCGTGATTAGTAAGCCTCTCACTGCGTCGACAACGTAGCTTAGTGGGTTGAACGTTGAAAATTCTCTTAGGATTGGTGGCATCATTTGAAGGGGGTATAGAGCGTTGCTTGCGAAGAATAGGGGCATGATGATGGCTTGGCCTATGCCCATGAATCTTTCTCGGGTTTTCATGAAAGAAGCGACTAATATGGATATGGCTGCAAATCCGCCGGAAGCAAAGAAAATTATTAGGAAGGCTAGGATGAAGTATGCTGGGTTGGGTATGAAACGCACGCCGATTATGAGGGCTATGGGCAATATTATTAAGGCTTGGAATAATGCCCTTACACCTGAAGCCATCGACCTCCCTATCACCATGGAATATATTGAGGCTGGCGTTACAAGGAGTCTCTTTAGAATGCCGGAATCTCGCTCCCAAACCATCATCAACCCATAGAATATGCTGACGAAAGTTGTCGTTTGAATCATAATGCCGGGTGTTATGAAATCAGTGTATGGCACTCCGCCTGTTGGTATTGCTCTAACGCTGCTCATGACAGGTCCGTATATGACTATCCACAGAATTGGCTGGACTGCTCTAAAGTAGATTTCTGTCCTGT
>Ga0080004_1159229_pt1 | contig 74329 bp, 84 predicted proteins | sample WasSprMetagenome_FD_69207 | JGI IMG/M metagenome (GOLD analysis project Ga0080004, IMG submission 69207) | Sulfidic aquatic microbial communities from Washburn Spring, Yellowstone National Park, USA - WS (SPADES assembly) (version 2) | ecosystem: Environmental > Aquatic > Thermal springs > Hot...
TCCACTGTCAGCGCGCTCGCTAACACTCTGCTTGTCGCTGATTGAAGATATTTAAAAATAGAGAAGAAAGCAGGACTTTCCTTTTTACAGAGCTAGCAGTTTAGAATTTTGGATCTAGCTAATAGAAATATGGACGCGCAGGCATAGCAGGAAGGTTAATTAATCAGTCCTTAAAAAATTATATTAGTGCTTGAGGGTTGGCCAAGACAGTTGCTATTCCCGAGGAGTTGCTGAAAGAGCTTGTACTTGAGCTTTCCAGGGTGGAGGAGGTGCTTGCAACTATTGAAGAGCTACTGAACGAAGAGGGCTTAAAAAGGATACGCAGGGCTGTAGAAGAATATAGGAAAGGAGACTACATAGTTGTTGATAGTAGCGAGCTAAAAAAGTTACTCGAGTGAGTGACTGTTTTGCCTTACAGAGCGGCTTTTACGAGAAGCTTTCTCAGGGAGCTCAAGAAGCTTCCAGACGACGTGAAAAGTCAAGTCTTAGAAGCCATAAACGACATTCTCGCCAACCCCTTCTCAGGGGTAAAACTAAGGGGTGAGCTCGAAGGATATTGGCGTTGGAGAGTAGGCAAGTACAGGATAATATACCTTATTGACCGGCGCGCGCTTATTATATTTACCTATGTAACGACCTGATTCTTTTGGTAAACAGCTTGCTCCTGGGGGGAGTCGCGGTGCTGTTTCTTAAGAGTGAGAAAGAAGACATTAGAAATATCATGGGACCCTTGCTGGACAGCCCTTGGCTCACGATCATACTAACAGTTCTTGTGCTGGTCTTCTCAACTATAGTCTCAGATGTCTTAAAGCCCCAGTGGATGGAGCTACTTTATGGCTCCCAACGATGGACAGAAATCATAAGACAGGCTTCGAGCACCTATAGAGAATTACCTCCAGCTTTTGTTGCGATTGACATAGCCGTATCCCTCATTGCGGTGGCATGCGGGGAGCTCGTTTGGAGAGGCTACCTCCAGACGAGATTCGAGCAACTACTTAATGGCAAAGTCTGGGCAGCCATACTCCTTCAGTCGTTGCTATTCAGCCTTGCAGGTGGCGTTTCACCTTTCTCATTTCTACTTGGAGTCGCGGCTGGCTACCTCTACTCTAGGACTAGAAGGCTTGCGCCTCTAATACTAGGACGCTGGCTTGAAGAAGTTATTAGCCTTGTTACTATTTACCTCCATTGATCTTTGTAGTAGGTGTTAGAAAGAAGAATGTCCCTTCTCCTGCCCAGTCTTCAAAGAGCCCAAAGAGGCGCCGCTCGCCAAGCGAGTAAGCGTTATAGACGTGCATGCTGTGCTGATTCGTTGGCATCTAGGCATTTCAGGTACTTTCTCCAGAGATAGTTAAGGCGCGCACTTTTCCAAAGCATACTGAGCAGGACAGGAATAAAAGAAGGCCTTACTACGAAAGATCCAAGCTTAGGAAAGAGCTCGAATTCTGTCGCCCAAGGTGCGGGGAAAAAGCGGGGCCACGCAGAGGCTCGCAAGCCTTTGAGGCAGCATGGGAAGGTTCCATGAGTATGGACGAGGCAATCGAAAAGCTGATCATCGCCCACCATAGGCACAGCCACACGGACTATGACCGTGACAAGGAGAGCATGGACAAGTGGATGAAGGAAGAAGAGGTCGAGGCAACCGTGCCAGGATTCGAAAGCTTTGCAGACCTCCTGAGGGACTATCTAGAGTACAAAGACGAGGTGGATGGTTACGAGAAAGAGGACTGCATTGCCGAGCTCAGCACCCTGAGGAGGACAGCCATCATGAGAGCCAGGGAACACTACACCATGGAAGCCATAAGATCAGCAGAGGCGGACGGCCTCCTGAAAAGAGAAAACATAAAGCATCCACGCGAACCCTCAGAGAAGCGTGAGCCAGCCTAAATAGATTAAGAAACCTAACTCACACATGTGTAAAACGAAGCCCCCAGAGCCGCAAAGAATACAACATGAAAGAAAGACGGGCAAAAGTCCACAGGGGACTCGTTTCACTATTGAGGGTTTCAAGGGCAATGGCTGTGCTGGATGGCAGGGACTACGTGATCCCCGACGACGTGAAAAAAAGTGGCTGTCGACGTGCTTGGGCACAGGCTCGTGGTCAAGCCTGAATACCAAATCGATGGTGTTAGGGGCGAAGATATTGTAAGGGAGTACCTTCGAAAAATCCCTGTCCCTAAGTGATGGCGTTGTCGAGATTGGCCGGGAACAGTGTAGCCGGTCTAAAGATAACTGAGCTATTGGATAGTTTCAGGGCGTTCTTTGTCCTCCCAGTAGTAATAGGAGTGGTTGCGGCCTTGTCCTCTAACCCTGACCTGTTTTTACCAGTGTTTTTCCTTAACGTCTTGCTCGTCTTCGGGCTCTTAGGCAGGGAAAAGCCCAGGATAGGAGTTGAACTCTCGGCTGAGCCTCAGAAGGTGAAGGTTGGTGAAGAGTTTGTCTTGAGGGCAAAGGTAACTGTTAGAGGGGGCTTCGGGATCATTCTAGTCAAGCTACCGCCCCATCCCAACTCAGAGACAGCCCAGTCTTTTAGGCTTCTCGACGGCACAAATGTCCACTTGTTCTTTAAGGGCTTCCGAGCCATTAATAAATCGGTGGAAATTGGGTTCCAGGCTTTGAAGAAGGGCGAATATTTTCTTAGGAAAGCCGAGTACGTCTACTATAATGTTTTTGGAGCTTCGCGTCCCGTGTCTGGCGCAGTGGAAACTGGTTGCTCTGTTATTGTCTTGCCGCAAATTGCCTTTGCAAAGATGAATCTCAAGATGAGGCAACGAGAACCTGTTCCACGTGTGCCGAGGGCAAAGGTTGGCCCTCCCTCGACGGACTTTTCATATATAAGGGAATACCTGCCGGGCGATCCATTCAAGTTCATAAACTGGAAGGCTAGCGCTAGGCTAAACGAGTTAATGGTTAACGAGTATGAAAGAGAGAGGGGCAGAACTGTCATGCTGGTTATTGACCGTGGATCAAATATGCTTGTCGGCACAAATGTCGAGAACGCGTTGGAGTACGCTGTCCCCTTAGCGGCTACACTAGCTAGGTCATTTATTCGTAGCGGCGCAAGTGTGGGTCTCTATGGGCTACCTCCTGAGCCGCAGGTTTATCCATCTACAGGCGAGGAGCAGTTCTTGCGGATTTTGCGTAAGCTTATCCCTCTCAGGGTAAAGGAAGGGTTTTCAAAGGCCGGCTCTGAGCTGAGGTTGGCTAGAATAATAAATGTGGGTAGACCCTTCCTTGTCCTCATAACTAATCTGGAGTCACGCAGGGATGCTTTGAGGGTAGCATATTTTCTGCGCCGATTGAATGTGTGGGGCGTCGTTGTAGACATCGTTCCTGACAATCTCCCGCTTAGATACATGCTTCAGAAAAGTATCACGCTTCCTTGGACGGTCTCTAGGCAAGAGTACTACAGACTGCTACCCAAGAGGTTCCGAGTGGTTTCATGGGACCCAGCATACGAAAGCCTCGGCACCGCTGTGGTGAAGGTTTACTCAGCCTTGAGGGGGCCGCCATGAGGGGAGCCTTTGCGTTGTTAACTGTCTCCCTGGAGCTTTTAGCCGTGCTATCTCTCTTTTCCTCTAGCATTCTCGCCGCAATATTAGTGGCTACCACCATAATACCCTTGGGATTAGTTGGAGTTACGCAAGAGAGATACAACTTGCTTAAGCGCTCGGCGTGGCTTCTCTTAGCCCTCCTGCTAGGGTTTGCCATAGTTGACTCATTGCCATTTGTATCGATAGGAATAGGCTCTCTGACTGGCCTGCCAGTTTCCCTTGTATTCTCGGTCATGGCAATTATAACCTCTAGCATTACTGCGTTTGTGGGAAGTCTCGAGCGGGAAACCCTCGAGAAAGGCTATGACCCAGAGGAGGTCGCAGGAGCGCTAAGAGCCACTTTCCTATCGATTATAATTGTTTTCCTTGTATCGCTTTTTCTTGGATGGGCGCTTTATAAAACATTTAGAATACTTGAGATACCAGGGCTTAGCCTTCTCATGGCTATCATATTCTTTAGCCTGATATACATAATAACAGCAGTTGTCGCCCTGGCTTCCACGTGGCAAACAGAAAGCAACTTGAAAAAATATTGAGGGCAACAGGCTCCTTTGTCAAGCCGCCATTTGTAAGGTAGGGTAAAAGCTACATCTATTGCTTCTTAACTGCTACTGAATCAATGCTTCTAACTGAGCACCCTGCTTCTTCTAGGTGTCTGAGTACATCGTTGATGTCGAGATTTGTTCCCTCCACGGTTAGTTTTACTGTCTCAGTCTTTACGTCCACCTCCATAACGTCTACTGTTACTTGCTGGACGTTCTTTAGTTCGGCTAGAGAGGTTGCAAGATGGTATACTGGGATCTCTCGGGGCTTCAAAACGTCCAGCACGATTTTTATGAGTCTCGCGGCGACCACTATATCCCACCCAGCAGGTATGCTATTATAGCTGTTGCTGAGCCGGCTAAAACCATTATGATTCCATATGCTATTGGCTTGCTACCCGCGTTTTTCCCGAGGTAGACGCCGAGTAGGAAAAGGACGAACATGCTAAGGAGCAGTGATAGCTCGAATCCCTGGGTGAAGCCGATTAGGCCAAGGCTAGTCAAGAGGATTGGGAACAGAACTGCGAGGGCCCCAAGTATGGGTGCAACGGCGTTTATCAGTGCGTTAATGAGTGCTGTGACCATCTTTGCCTTAGCTATATGTGTGCCGTCAAGGTCTCTAAACAGTGCCTTTTCGAGCCCTCTTATCTCCTTCTGTAGCTCTGAGTACTCGACAAGCATGGCGCTTGTGAGACCCGAGATAGCCATACCTATGCTTATAATTAGACCCGAGGCTAGGAGCACGCTGGGGCTGCGGCCACCAAGAAAGAAATAGTTCACGGTGAAGCCGAGGACTGTCAGTATGCCGTCGAAGAGGTTTAGTGCAAAGTACCTCCTAGCTATCTCCAAGTCTAGGACCCTTGTTAGCCTCTGTAGGAATTCCCGAAGCAATGAAGCTTTTGTAAGTGACGAGTCTTCTCCAAGGTCTATTTCCATTTGGTAACTAATACTATACAGTGACTTTTAAATCTTTAACGGGAACAAGCAGACGCATCGAGAGACACCGAGTACAAAAATTGTATACATCTATCCTCAATCTGTAGCTACCTTGACTTTGCACAGTGCTTAGCAAGAGCCCGATTAGCAGATTAGCCCGCTCTCCTAGATATATTGAAGAATAAGTAACATGAAGTGTAGCGACTAGGGGATTTGAATCAACCTAGTTTGTACTAGTTTAAGTTTTGCGAGCCGATAGTCTGTGGTTACTAGTGTCCCCCTCAACCTTTTTGCAAGGGCCAAAACATATGCATCTACCAGGGAAATACTGTCTCCATATGTACACTTCAAATTTCCTGCTTCTCGTGTCAATTGCTCATCTATGGGTAACGTTAGAATTTTTGAGTGCCGCAGAGATGTAGTCCTAACTTCAGCAACTATACGAACCAAATTTTGCACATATTTTATAATAAAGTTCTGCTAGGTTGAGCTCAGATGTGCAGCCTTCTGCTCTACCAGTGTTAATTTCATCGAATAAGACTTCAACCTGCTTTTCTCCAGCAAAATAAAGGAGAAGTGGACCAGTATCGAAAACGAGCCTATTTTTCTTCAGACGCCTCCCTCTTCCTTTCCTCCTGCAACTCCCTTATCATCTCAAATACCATCTCCTTTGCATCCTTATCTATGCCGAAAAGTTCTTCCAATGGAACGATAGGAACGAGTAAAATTCCTTCCTCCGTCTCTACGAACTTCACACGAGACCCCTTCTTCAACTTGTACTTTCTTCTAATCTCAGCTGGTATTGTTACTGTACCTTTCGCGGTTATGGTATAACTCAAGCCATTTTTTACCATACCAAATATGTAAAAGTATACCGTTATTTAAACATAGCTGGGTGTTCTTGTAATGCTTATGATGAGTCTTCAAGATGCTTAACAAATCATTCTTAGTGTATTACTGCAGTGGTGCTCTCATAATCTTTGCCTAAGAGATGGAGTGCAGAAAGGAAAAAATATTTTTATATTGTCAATCCGAGATCTTTTGCTATCTTTGCTATCTTTTCTTCCGTTTCTTTTGTTTCGGGGGTAAGTGGCATCCTTGCATAGGGCTTTACGGGCGCGTTTAGCACCTTTAGCAGCGTTTTGACGGCAGTGGGGAAGGATGTGGCGTAGTCGTATACCTGTACGAGTCTGAGGAGCCTGTGCCACTCCTTTACAGCTCTATTCAGGTCTCCGCTCGTGTAGGCGTCGTAGACCGCCCTGTGCACTTGCGGGGCAACGTTTGCTAGAGCCATGATTCCGCCGTCTCCCCCCATCATTAGGACTGGAAGGAGGAGGTCGTCGAGCCCCGTTAGTACTGCGAAGTCCTTCCTCTCAGACTTGACGAGCTGTATGAGCTGCCTGAAGTACGTGAAGCTCTCGATCGTTGCCTTTGCGCCCGCCAGGTTGCTGTACTCCCTAGCTAGCTCGTGGTAGAGGGCTACTGGTATGTTTATCCCCGTCGTTGCGGGTATGTTGTAGATGATTATAGGAAGGTCGACCTTCTCAAGGATGGTTGAGAAGTGCTTCTTCAATCGCTCCCCAGAAACCTTGAAGAAGTAGGGAGGCGTGACTACTGCCCCGCTGACCCCCAAATCTTTGAACGTCTTGCCGAGGCTGATCGAGTCCTCGGTGTAGTTTGCACTGATCCCAGGGATTACCCAGACCTTCCCCCCAACCTCTTCAAGCACAGCCTTCGTGACCTGTACTGCCTCATCCCTGGACAGGTGCACGAACTCGCCGGTGGTGCTGTTTGGGAATATCCCGTGGACACCCTTCTCTGCCTGGTACCTTGCCAGCCACCTGACCGCTTCCAGGTCAACAGTGTAGTCTTCCTTGAAGGGGGTGATGAAGGGGGAGATTACGCCGTAAAATTTCGCCTCCATTCACCCGCCCTCCTTCTTAGGGAATGAGAGGTAGATGCTCAAGAACCCGAATATTGGGCCTAGGAGATTTGCGGCGCACTGCCAAATCAGGGCTAACGTCGCGTCCGCTATCAGGTTACCCGTCTTTGGGAAGAAGCCTCCGAAGTATGTTCCAAAGTAGCTTGGGAAAGCGAAGAAGACCGCTGCACCTATGAACTTGAAGTAAGAGATTATGTACATGAGCACCAGAACATCGAGGAATTCGACTATCATGCAGGGGATGATGTAATGGACCCCCGGCATAGCTCTAGTGGCATAGTCGAAGCCTATGACAGCTAGCCAGCCGAAAATGCCTCCGAGCGGCACAGCCTTCCAGATCTCCTTGAAAGCCTTCTTATCTGCTCCAAGCGCGAAGTAGCCCGCCCATGTGACAAAGGTGGCCCAAACGGGTAGCCCCAGCGGAGGGAGGGTCACTAGCAAGCTTAGCGCTGCTAGGTATGCTACCGTAACCTCGATTGGAACCTTATACTTGACCGACATACCTAACCACCCACCTTTTCAGCCCACTCCCTAACTCTCCTAAACCCCTCACGTATCTTTTCAGCCGGTAAGACGTAGGAGACTCTCAAGTAGCCATCACCACCCCTCAGTGGGAAGGCTGTCCCAGGGAGCAGAACGACTCCGCTCTCAAATAGGATCCTTCTGGCGAGCTCGTCCACGCTTCCGACCCTCGCTCTACCCATGAGCTCCCTAACGTTCGGGAATAGGTAGAAAGCCCCCCTGCTCTTAATGGTCCTCACTCCAGGCACTTTGTTGAGCTCTTCAAATGCAATATCCCTACGCCTCCTGTACTCCTCCAGGTAGCTCTTGAACCAGCCCGTCCCGATTTCGAGAGCCTTCAAAGCTGCGTACTGGAGGGGTGCGGGTGGGCAACTGTACATGTTAGTCGCGAATACGTCCAGGGCTCTGATTATCTCTTCCCTTGCAACGACGATCCCCAGCCTCAGCCCAGTTAACGCCCAGGTCTTGGAGAATCCGCTGACGTAAACCACGTAATCTCGCCACTCTGGGTCCTGGAGGAAGCTCCTGTGCTTGCCCTCATAGACGTAGTCCTCGTAGATCTCGTCGCTGATGATGAAGAGGCTCCTCTTCTTAGCCAACTCGAGCAACTCCCCCACATCGCCCTCGCTTAGTACCGCGCCTGTCGGGTTTTGTGGAGAGTTGACTATTACTCCTCTGACTCTGTGAAGGTCCCTAATCTCCCTCTCGATGTCCTCTCGTGCGAGCCGGAACTCGTTCTCCTCCCTCAGTCTCACGAATACTGGTCTGCCGCCTGCGTGCCTTATGACGCACTCGTATGTTGGGAAGGCTGGATCCTGAACTACCACCTCATCTCCGGGTCTGGTTAGGAGGGAGATCGACATGTAGAGAGCTGCCTTTGCTCCAACCGTTACTGCGACTTCGCTGGGCTTCACGTCCACTCCGTATTTCTCGCTTATGTGGCTCGCAATCTTCTCCCTCAGCTCTGGCAACCCGAGGGTGGAGATGTACCGGATGTTACCCTTGTCGAGGGCTTCCTTTGTAGCCTCTATGACCTCTCTGGGAGGCAAGAAGTCTGGCTGACCTATCCCGAAGCTTATTACGTCGAGCCCCTTCCTCCTCGCTTCGGCTGCTAAGTCTAAGTAGACGAAAGCGCCCTCGGGCTCCAGCTGCTCCGCCAAGGTAGAAAAAATAAGGGTTGGCTTGGACACGAACTCCACCTGCTATTAAGCTACTCCAGAACTGCCAGTGCTCTCACTGGGCTTGCTGAGCCGTTTGCTATCCTTAGCGGGAAGCCGTAGAATGTGAATTCCTTTCCGACAAGCTCTTTTAGGTTTGTTAAGTTCTCGTAGATCACTATTCCCTTTGGCAGGAGGTTCTTGTGCCCAGGGAACGGTGCCTGGTCAATGCTCGGCGCGTCTATCCCGACCGCGTTTACCTCAAGCTCTGCGAGGTACTTCGCGCCATCCTCATCGAGCCCTGGGTGGTTGAACCACTCCGGCGTGCCAGCCTTCGCGTCGTAGCCCGTCATTATTAGGACCACCCAGCCCTTCCCGACACCCTTGCTCTTCAAAGCCTTCTCAAGGAACCCCCTCGTGATAGCCGCCTTGGGTGCAAGCCCAGTAGCATCAACGACGATGCCCCTACCCATGAACCTCTCCAAGGGAACCTTGTCAATCGTAGGTGCACCCTCAATGAAGTGTGCCGGGGAATCCACGTGCGTACCGGTATGCTCAACGAGCTGGAGAAGGTTACTATAGTAGCCGTGCTCCTTTACTGTTGTCCACGTGTGGACTATCGGTGTGGGATAACCAGGGAAGACTGGAGCGGCTGTCTTAAGCTCCATAGTCAAGTCTACTATTTTCATAGGGGTTCAGCAGTAGCTGTTCTTAAGCGCGCGTATTTTAACATTATGTATAGATTCTTTATGGTTAATGTTTATATACTTCTTCGAGTATATTTAAAATTTTCTCGTAGCTGTACAAAACTCTTCTCTTATCTCGACCCGAAATACCAAAGCCAGGTAAGGTCATTTTGAGGCTGTGACTGCTCGGGAACTCTTCACTTGGATGGTGGCGACTAAGCAGCCTGTTCTCGTCGAGCAGCCTAGTAATTCTTGTAAGAGCTATGACGGCGCTCCCGAGCGACACGTCTGGAAGCTCGACACTTTGCCTCACCTTTATTTCGTGCCCTGTCTCTTTTAGGTATCTCTTTATCATAGGTATGCCTCTCTTCGCGTGTGCAACTAGGAAGTACTCGTAACCGTCGGCGGCGTACAGGGGTGTAAAGTAAAAGACTTTCGGGTGACTCGAGAGAGTATTCATCAGTTGCGTAGAGTCCATTAGGAGTGACACTATGGTTGAGTCAACCCTCTTGGATACTACCTCAGAGCGTACAACATCTTTTCTTTCCCTGAAAAACTCCACAAGCTGGTAGCTGTTTGCCCCGCTGACCTTTAAAAAGCCGAAAACTCTTCCGTAAAGTAGCCTTGAGGACAGCGCTGTAAGCCTGGTGTCTTTAAAAGCCTCAGACGCTGCTACAACGGGGCAATCGGGCTGGTGCACGCGCCACACTTCTAAAAGCATAACAATATTATTTAAATTTACTATTAAAGCCTTTTTGTAGGCATGGGGCGGGGAAGAATGTGTTTTCCACCGATTGAGCTAGGCTTTTAAAGAGCGCGCGGCACGCGTGGGAGAGGGCGGAAAGCGTTCTTGAAGCTTTGGGAGTTATGGAAGAGCTTGTCTCTGACCTCGGGGGAATGTCCTTTGAAATTATTGATGCAGAAGACTATAGGGGGAAATGGCTGTCTGAGATACAAGGTTTGTCCCTACGAGTGCGCTAGCGAACGTGGAGGCTGCGTATTTCTTAGCATTAGGATAGATGCACGTATGTCATATTGTGGTGACAGGCAGAAGGTTGCGTTACGTCTCTATGTGATGGCTGGGAGTGGGTGATAAGCCTTTTAAGCTTCAAGGGTGTATGTGTGAACCATGCCTATTAGGCTGATAATTCTCGACCTGGATGGAACTATTTGGTCGCATAAAGACATCTCATCAACGAGTCCCCCATTCACAAGGATAAATGATGACATAGTAGTTGATTCTGGCAGCAATGTGATAAAGCTGGATCCATGTGCAAGGAGACTTCTTGAATTTGCAAAGAAAAACGGAGTCCTACTAGCCATAGCTAGCTGGAACAACCCAGAAGTCGCGCTACAGGCTCTGAGGATCCTAGAAATTGACGGATACTTTGACTTCCCAGTTATAGAGCCTCATCCAGGAAAAGACAGGATGATTGAGAAAATTCTTGAGAAGGTGGGCATATCAGAGGAGAACACGGTGTTCGTCGACGACACCGAGTACATGGTGGAGCTCGTTAGGGCCAGGTTTCCAAGGATGAAGGTATACAAGGTCGGGGAAGACATATACAACTTGTGCGACCTTTTAGACAAGGTAGACTTAGTAGAAGCATAAGCCAGATTCTACGTTTCACTGGTTCTTTTTAAACAAATTTAATCGATCAGGAGAGTCTCGATGCCCAGCCCCGATGCTACTCTTGCCTGTGTAGCGTCGCTTGTTAGCAATTTTCCGTGTTTTTCTGCTTGGGCGATATAGAGAGAATCATAAATCGTCAAGCCGTATTGTAGCGCAAGTTGCAGGGCTCTAGGGAGATAAGTACGTTCATTCTCAATGATTATTGCACGTGTTTCCGTTAATTTTTCAACAAGACTGTACAGTTCCAGGGCAAGACTCATAGTTATCATTTTTCTCAGGTAAGCATGCTTCCAGAGAGCATTCGCCACCTCTTTTAAAATGTGATCTACAGAGTATAGCGGAGCATAGTGCTTTAGAGCTTCTGAGACTTTCTCCCAGCCTTCCTCATGCAAGATGTACTTCACTAGCGGTGAAGCATCAATTACCGTCACGGTCCTCCCTTACATACCTGCTAGCCGTACCTTTTGGGATTGCGGGGAGCTGCTTGATGAGCTCGTCAAGCCTAGAGATAACATCTTCCCTTTCCGTCTCGAGTATTTTATTTTCGATAAATTTTCTAATCTCCTCGCTCCAGTTGACCTTATCTCGGTATTTCTGCATCTTTTCCTTGAGTTTTCTGGGAACACGTACTGAGATCACACTCATAGCGCGCGCTACCACGGAATATATTTTTGTCTTACATTTAAGTATTACGCATTTGTATACAGGATGTGTAAAGACACAGCTAATATAAATTGCCTCCTATGCATTACTGCATGACAAATATGCAGGTGCCGGCACGTGTAGACGTAATAGTCACATGTAAATTGGGCTTTGAGCGCGTAGTGGCTTCTCTAATAAATGAACTGTGCCCAGACTGTAGGGCTACCCCTTCACCAATGGGGTATATGGGTCTCGTCTTCGTAGAGGCTCCCACACAAAACATTGACGAGCTTGCGAAACATATAAGGGAAAAGGTTCCAGAGGCAGAAAAAGTCTTCAAGGTCAACGTGCAGTGTGGCTCGAAGCTTGAGGAGCTAAGGGAATGTGTAAAGCCCCTCGCTAGTGGGATTAGCAGTGATGAGAGCTTTGCTGTTAGGACTGTGAGGCGTGGGAGGCACGAATATACGAGCCTAGAGGTAAACGCGTATATAGGCTCGATTGTAAAGGAGGCTACTGGTGCGCGTGTAGACCTCGAGAACCCAGACAAAGTCGTCCTGATACAGATCCTGCAGGACAGAGCGTATGTTTCCCTTGTGCCTGGCTCCGAGTTCTACAGGAAGATGGCGCCCTCAAAGTTCCCAATGTACAAGCTCTATAGACGCATGGTCGTGGCGCACGAGCCCTACCTGGGTCCGCCGGAGGCCTCCTATGTTATGGGGACGAGGATTGGCAGAGAGATACAGTGCTTCGAGGTGGGAAAACTTGTTGTTGCTCCGATTGGGGCAGTCGAGGGAGAGGCCTTGGAGCGGTTCCTCAAGGGGGTCATCGATGGGCAGAAGTCTAGGCTCGGGATCCAGAAGAAGAGCTATGGGAGGGAGGTCCACAGGACTGAGATACTTGTACAGGACATGTACCAGTTTGTGAGGTCTTGGTATGGGAAGCCGCTGATTATCTTCGAGCCGGAGGGGGAGCCTGCCTCAAAGGTTGGCGGGGAGCTAGCCGATTTTATCATCGAGAAGGTTTTCAGGGAGAAAAAAGTGCTCGGCGTAATGGTTGGGGCTAGGGAGGGAGTCCCCTCTGGGCTTTTCAGGTATGCTGACTTCGTACTAGACGTGGCGCCTGGAGTCGTTATATCTACTGACCTCGCGTTGACCTCTGGACTTATAGCTCTCGGCACGGCTGTCCACGACAAGCTTTTGGGGCTAAATCTATCGGACGGGATGGAGACGGGTGTCTAGCAGGATTGGTAAAAAGGACCCAGAGGGGTACTATGTTGTCGTGGCTAGGCGAGGCATAGAGCCTTTCCTAGAGGGTCTCGGGGACATAAGGATAGACATGCTGGGAGACAAGGTAGTTATCAGGACTAGGTCTCGTAATACAGCTCTTAGAATCTTGGAGATAGCCGAGAAGAAGGGGCTATGCTACGGCTGATTATTAGACAAATTGTAAAATAGGGAAAGTTAAAATATGGTGCGCGCGCTACAAATTAGAGTTTATGTCTTTTCAATTGTTCCTGCAGTGTTCTTCTATTAGAATACTTCTGGGAGGTGTGGCCCAAGTATCTTTAGTATGGCTAGGTATCCTGGGACAAAGACTTCCTTTTTGTGTTTCTCTATGGCCTTAATTATTGCTTCTGCAACTTTTTCTGGTGGCTCGCCTCTCGTTGCCTCTGGGAGACCTGCCCTTGGGTGGAAGTTCGTGTGTATTAGTCCGGGGTAGACCTGGATTAGGTTAATCCCTTTTTTGCTGAGCTCGGTTCCGAGCGCCTTGGAGGCGTAGTGTAGGGCTATTTTTGTGGCTCCGTAGAGAGGAAGTTGTCTCATCAATACGAATATGCCTGCTGTGATAATGTTCACGATTGTGGATCCTTCTCTCATGTATGGAAGCAGGCTGTTTACTAGAAGGAGGGGGGCAACGAAGTTCACCGTGACCATGCTACTTATTTCATGCTGTGTCATTTCAGTTATTTTCTTTTTCTGGCCGTAGCCGGCATTGTTGACTAGTAAGTTGAGGGGAACAAAGCGACCTGCTACTTCATTTTTTATCTTCAGGATGTTCTCGAGGTTTGACAGGTCAGCTACTATGTACGAGAAGCCCGGATACTTGGATACTAAGTCTTTAAGTTGCTCCTCGTTTCTCCCAACGCCTAGAACCGTGTAGCCTTTTTCAAGTAGCCTTATTGCGAGTGCTCGGCCTATACCCGAAGATGCTCCTGTCACAAGTGCATTAGGCATAGTTTTGCACCGCTTATTCTATTTTTAAGGAATTATATTGCTAACTATTTATCGGCTCCTTTACTCGGTGGTTGTGTAGCCGTTTCCTGCGAGCTTTTCTCCTTTTGGTTTTTGTTCTGCTTCGTGGCTCTTATTTGCATCAAGGATGCAGAGAGAAGAAGCATTGCTAGTAGGATGTTTACGGCAATGGAATAACTTAGAGCTGTTTCTGTCTGTGAAAGCTTTGAGCTTATTTCTTTGTTCTGGCCTTGGAGTTTGAGAAGCGTCTCCATTGTGCGCGCAAGAGATTTTCAAGCCATCCCTTAGAATACTCTCCCCATAAGGGAACATTTACGCCGAGAAAGCATTGAGACGTGTTGGACGGTTCTGAGAGTGGGTAAAATACGTTGCTGTCCTCTCCGTAGTCTTCCTGTATCGCTACAGCGTCGCATCCCTCATAGATGTAGCTTAGGGCATCGTAGCCAATTATCTTGTTGAGGGGCTCGTGGAAGCACTTGTGGGTACTACGCACCACGTAGATGCGTTAACAGCTTTAGCGGCGATAGACATCTTGTAGTAGTGGTCGAGCGGCAAAGCAGACTGGACCGCTGCTAAAACTTCCTCTTGGAAAACCAGGAAAACTAAAATAGATCTTGTTTCGCGGTTATATCCAGTTGGTATGGATGCTTAATGTGAGCGAGTATTTTAGGTGGACTAGGAGCGCTTATAAAACTCTTGAGTCCGCAGAGAGGGACATGAGGGACGGCGACTATAATTGGTCATGCTTTAAGGCGCATCAGGCAGCTGAGAAAGCTATCAAGGCTGTCCTATGGGGTGTCGGGAAGCCTAAAAGTGGGCATTCTCTGGTTCATCTCCTGCAACACTTGGCTGATGAGCTTAGGGTAGGTGTCCCGGAGGAGGTTAAGGAGGCATGCATAGTTTTAAGCAAGTTTTACATTCCCACGAGGTACCCCGATGTTTAGAGTGAGGGGATGCCTGAGGAGTATTTTTCAGCCCGGGAGGCAGAGGAGGCGATCAAATTAGCCCGGCTAGTTTTGGAGTGGGTCGAGGAGCTGTGAAGAAAATTATCAGGGAAAGAGTCCAGCTAAAGGAGAAGGCGCTGAAAGAAGCCCTAAACTTCTCGCTTTGCGCCTCAAGAAAGCTGGGGAGAATCTGCTCGATTCTTTTCGGGAGCTATGCTAGGGGCGATTTCAACGAGTGGAGCGACATCGATGTCCTCATTATTGCAGAAAGGGTTTCAGCTAATCCAATCGAGAGGCTTGGCTACGTGCATGAATGCCTTGAAGAGACACCACGCGTTGAACCCGTCATAGTCTCTCTAGACGAATTCTGCAAGCTGCGGAAAAAGAATCCGGCAGTTCTCGACGCCTTAAACAACGGGATAGTTCTTTTAGATCAGCTAGGTCTTTCAGCTCATATTAGGAGGGAAACATGGTCTAAGGCTTGAAGACTTTTTCTTCAGGTATTTCAAGTTCGCCTTGCAGGTGTATTTTTCTGGAAGAAGACCCTACCAGAACCTTGTAGGCCCCTTTCTCGAGGATCCATTCTATTCCATGGAAGCTAGCTAGGTCTCTGAGACTCATTTGTAGGATGATTTCTTCTTCCTCGCCCGGCTGGAGAAGCCGAGTCTTTTTAAACGCTTTAAGCTCCTTGAAAGGTTTGTCGATTTTTCCCTTGGGGGGCTTGACGTAAACCTGGGTTACCTCTTTCCCTGGAAACCTGCCTGTGTTTGACACCTTGAATTTGACAGCTATGTATTCTCCGCTCATCCCGACCGACAGGTCGCTGTAGGAAAAAGTCGTATAGCTAAGCCCGTAACCAAACTCGTAAGCCGGCTCAACTCCAAACGTGTCGTAGTACCTGTATCCGATATAGATGTCTTCTTCGTATGTGACGCTTTTAGGGTTTCCCGGAGGTTCCCCACCGAAGGTCCATGAAGGCACGTCCTCTAGTGTCTTGGGAAAAGTGACCGGCAATTTGCCTGAGGGATTTATTACACCTAGTAGTGTGTCGATTATCACCCTGCCTGCCTCCTGCCCTGGCTGCCATGCGATGAGGATCGCGTCAACTTTCTCCTGCCAGGAAACTAGTTCAATAGGCGAGCCTACGTTGAGTACAGCGACGACGTGTTTTCCCGCCTTCTTGAATGCTCCTGAGACGGTGTCTATGAGCCACTTCTCGTCTTCCTTGAGGTAGAAGTCTTCAGGGCCTAAATCCCATCCCTCCCCCGATACCCTTGCGAAGATTACGACTGCCACGTCGTTCCTGAGGGCGGATTTCTCGATGTCGCCTACGCTTATAATGCTCTCGCCTACAGCTGGCTTGTCTGGCTCATCTTTGAAGAATGTCTCTAAGTCTTCCCTGTAGGGTGAGAGCGCTTCAACATACTTCGTGGCTATTTCCTCGTCTATATCTAGAGACTTTTCACGTGCTGCATCAAGTATTGTTGAGACGTACGGGGGATGCGTATGTCCACTACCCATTCCTCCCTTCACTGTAAGAATTTGGCTAACTCCAAAGAATGCTATTCTCTTGGACTTGTCTATTGGAAGGACGCCGCTATTCTTGAGTAGAACCACCCCCTCGGCGGCTGCCTCGTATGCGATTTTTGCATGCGCCATTAGGTCAGGCTTTTCTCCGGTAGCTTTGTAACCCCTTGAGGCTAGAAGCTTGGATAACACCCTAGTAGCTGAGTTGTTTATTGCTTCTATGGGTATTTTTCCCTCATTTACAGCCTTGATCACCTGTTCTACCTTTTCCGGCCCTCCCGGCATGATCACATCGTTCCCCGCGTTTATCTGCCTCGCAACGTCTTCTCCAGCACCCCAGTCCGTCACTACGAAGCCGTCGAAGCCCCACTCCTCCCTGAGCACCCTTGTGAGAAGCCACTCACTTTCAGAGCAGTGAACCCCGTTCAGCTTGTTATAGGCGCTCATGACTGACCAGGGCTTTGCCTCCTTGACGGCTATCTCGAATGGCTTTAGGTATATCTCGCGCAATGCTCTCTCGGAAATAATGGTGTTGAGACCCCACCTGTTTGTCTCCTGCTCGTTTCCTGCGAAATGCTTTAGACAGGCACCTATACCTGTAGACTGGACGCCTTTTACAAAGGCGGCTGCAAGCTTGCCCGCAAGGAGTGGGTCTTCTGAAAAGTATTCAAAATTCCTCCCGCAAAGCGGATGCCTATGAATATTTATTGCTGGGGCTAGTAATACGTCTACGCCGTAGCTCTTTGCCTCTTCCCCTATTGCACGTCCAACACTTTCTACAATATCAGGGTTCCATGTAGACGCGAGCATCACGGCTACCGGGAAGGCAGTTGCCTTGAAACCTGGGTTCTCGACCCTGACGCCAGCAGGTCCATCCGCAAATACAAACCCCGGAATGCCCAGGATGTCCAGCGGGTGCGTCTGACCAGCTGCTCCAGGGACCCTGGCTAGCGGAGAGTTGAGCGTGTCCCCAATCCCGACGAGAATTTTAGCCTTCTCCTCGGGGCTCATTCCAAAAACAGCCTCTCTAATCCTGTTCATCGCAGTCTTGAATACCCGGAAAATTAAAAAGTGTTATTCTTCAGCCAGCGATACAGGAGCATTCCTTACTGCTCGAAGCACCTCTCTGGGACAGCTTGCTACCAGTCTCAAGCGGGGAACTGCCAATCTAACCTTCTCGTGAGAACGCCCCTTCAGCTTGCCTCCGGGTTTCTCGCCGCACACGTAGATTGCCCACTGTTTAGCGTGCAAGCCCTGCATTCACAATAATTTTTACTTTCGACTTTGCGCAACTAAGAGGTTAAAGTTATAAAAAGAAAAAAATATAAGATTTAGTGTCCGCCTCCTTTGAGTGTCTCTCGAGCCTTGGTTCCTATGTCCTGTGCCCGCTTGGAAAGCTCTTCCGGGCTGCTTTTAGCAATTTCCGGTGCTTTTTCTGCGAGGGCTATTGCTTCTCGTACTAGTTCCCGTATTCGTAGTGATAGCTGCTTACGTAGTCCCGCGGCTTTCTCCTGTATTCTGTCTAGGAGTTGTTCCATTAGTTGAAGCCTGTTTTTCTCCTTACCAAGCGCCTGTGCATGGTTAGTGACGTTAAGCAGGGTGTCAAGGGTCTTGTTCAGCAAGTACTCCTCGAATATCCCTGCGCGCAGAGCCTTCATGACTTCACCTACGTGCGTCTTGTTCACTTCGAGCCCGTACCTCCTCATCTCGGCTACTACCCTCATTGCCCCGACCTTTGCGAGCTCCGAGCTCGCCTGTCCAATGAGCTCCTTAGCTTTTGTAAGCTTCTTCGCTGACTCGCTGATTAGGCATTTCACTGCTAGGCTTTGCGCCTCAGCTAGTAGCTGCTCGGCTTGGCTGAGCTGGAGCGTGGCGTTGGAAACATCGTAGCCGTTCTCCGCGGCTTTAGAGGCTATGCCTTCAAGCTCTCTTATCCGCTGCAGCGAAACATTAATCGCAGTCATTAGTGGGTAGAAGTCGGGGCTCCACCTGCATGTCTCGTTTCTAACCCTGCCCATATACAGCCTCGCAGTCATGTTCTCCATTTCAGGCGCTAGGACTGCCTTGCACGATGCAAACGATGCCCCCGTCAACTCTCTAAGGCTCTCCTGCAACTCTAGGACTTTCCCATATGTTCTCAGTGCCAGGATTGCGTAGTACATCGCCTGGGTGTTGTTTCCAGTGCTTAGGGCCTGCTGAGCCGATGCGAGGTAGTTTTCGCCGGTGGTCGTCAGGTTGGTGATCTGGAGGAGGGTCAGATTGCTTACAGAGAGGTTTTGAAGCACCTGGTTGCGGCAGTAAACGAGCGTTTGTAGCCTCTGCGCAGACTGGACGAGGTTTTCCGCTGGAATGGCTGCTTGAGGTACGCTTGATAGGTTGGGCAGGTTAGCTAGCAGGACTGCTATTACCAGTGTTAATGCAATTTTTTTCGTAATCATCACTTAACCTAGGGCATGGTGCAAATTAAGGAATGCTGTGGAAAATACACGTAAATTTTAGAAATGAACTTTTCAGAGCCTTTTCACCATACGAGCTTTACGTAGTTTCTCCCCGCCCTTTTCTCTACCTTCAAGTATCCTAGTTCTTCAAGCCTCTTGACTCTTCTCCACAGTGTTGTTGCGGGCAGGTTTACGGCTCTCTGGAGTTCTCCCTGGAACATTGCTCCACCGGCGTTCCTCAACGCCTCTATAATTGCGAGGTCCTCTTCACCAAGCTCTACCAGCTCCGCAGTCCTCCTCCTCCTAGAAAGCACGAGCACGATGATTACTGCGGTAAGCAGTACAGCGGCTAGTATGTAGGGTATTAGGGATGGAGGTATCTCGGAGGGGGCTGAGGGGGGCCGGCTTGGCGCTTGAGTAGGCGCTTGTGGTGGAGTTGGCGGAGGCTGTGACGGAGTCGATGGGGGCTGGCTCGGTGCTTGTGGTGGAGGAGCTACTGGCTGGTACAGCAGTATGTACTTTAACTGTAGGCTTCCAGGCGGGTACTCCAGAACTAGACGCCTGCCGAGTGGGTAGACGTTGCTCGGTAGAGTGCTCATGTCGATTGGTGTTGCATTTTCTGGTAGGACGACCTTCAACTGGTAGGGCGAGTTCACCGTTAAGATCCAGTACATACCAGACTTGCTCGTCAAGTCCTGGGTGTAGTAGGAAACATGCACCTGGCTGCAGTTCAGAGTCGCAGCTGTGAGGAAACCCGTAGATTTATTGATTTCGAATGCTAGGGGCAGGCCTCTCTCGTCTACGACGGTCACATTCAGTGTAGGGTCCGGCGACCCAAGCAGCTTAACAGTGATCGATAAGTTCCCCCCAACGGGGACCACGTATTCGACCAGTGCCAAGCCAGCCTCGTTGAGCGTAACCGTGATTGCGGGCTGGGCGGAGGCGTTCCCGGAGGACAGGAGGATTGCTAGGATAAGCGCAGCGGCAAAGAGGCTGCGGCTAGCCCCTCCACGGGAAGGCACGCTTACCACACTTAGCAAGGTAATTGCTTGGGTTAATAAACCTTTTAGCTCGATTGTGCACCTTGAACATGTAGGGGGTTAGGTGGGAAGATTGACGCGTATGCGCGGGGAAATTTTGCTCATAGCTGTAGTCTTGCTCCTCGTCGCCGTATCTTTGAATGCAGCTGCACAGCCGACTTACAGCTCTACGCACTTCGACGTTTACGATAAGGCGGGGGCTGGGGCAGCTTACGCTCAGAGTGTTGCTAGCGCGTTGGAGTCGGCTTACTCCTCCCTGGATAATTCTGGATCCTCTCTCGCCCCCTCGTGCTCGGGCCCGAGGTACAATGTCACGATCGTAAGCCTTTCTGGGGAGGGGGGAGAAGTTAGGACGAGCTTCATCTACGACTCTTCAAGTGGGGCGATTAAGAGCGCATGCGTCTCGTACATACTGATCGCACCCGGGCTAAGCGACTCGACGCTGAGGCATGTTGCTTTCCACGAGATGGTTCACGTCTCGCAGGCATCCTACTACCGCTACGTGTCCGTTGTACAGAGCTACCCCTGGTACGTGGAGGCGAGCGCAGAGGGCATTTCCAGCTCGCTGTCAGGAGTCTGCGGCTGGGAGCCTTCGTACTTCAGCTACTCTTTGTACTCCGCCAGCCCGTACGGTTACAGCGATGGAAGCTCACAGTGCTACGCGTACGGGGCTTTCTACTACTGGCTGATCTCGTCAGGCACAGCGAGCGTGCCGGGAGCACTCTCAGGAAGCCTCTCCGGTTCGAGCGCCAACTCGGACTGGGTCAACTCCAACTACGTCTCCTACCTAATCGCCCTCGCGAAGGGGGTCAGTGTATGCGGCAGGACGTACTATCCGGGTTACCAGGCAGTCACCTTGTCCAGCGGCTCCTGGAGCGCGCAGGTAACCCTGAGCGGGCTTAGCGCATCCTACTACAAGTTCTCCCTTCCCGGGCCGGGGGTGGTGATTATAAGTGTTTCCGGCAATGCTAAGAGCAACCTGCTGCTGAATCAGCCCTTCCACGTATCCAACTCCTCCCTCATACTCGCGCTCGCAAACCCCTCCACGTCCAGCTCCACCTTCCAGGTCTCGGTGCGATTCTCGCCATCTCTCCTCGCAAGAGTCACTGGCGGAGTCTACAACCCGCTGACTGGGACGATCAGCCTCCAGCTGTACGTCACTTACGCTGACCGGCCTATCACCGGCACTGTTACGGTTAACGGTGTAAGCGTTCAGGCTTCAGACGGGCAAGCAACTGTCACGCTGAGCAACGTATCCTGGGGGACTCTCCACCTAGCCATAAGCTACTCCGGGGAATCCACTAGCCTTGACGTTGCCTTGAGTAAGCCGAGCATCTCGCTTGCCACCCGGACACCACTCTACCTGACTAGTAGCGGGTACGGGAGCATAGTCCTGGCTGTGACAAACCCCAACCAAGTCTCCATCGAGACATTAGCCTCTGCGTCGCCGCCGCTGAGCGGGGGCACGCCCATCCTCATCTTCCAAGAGCAAAGAAGGAAAGTGAGCATCCCCCCGGGTTCGAGCAGCGTATGGTTCAGCTTCGCTGTTAACGGCACTGTTTCCCCGGGGGAGGGCTACATCTACCTACACACGGGGGTGAGCGAAAGGCTCTCTGCTAGCTTCAGGATCGAGCCTGCAACGATAAGCATTACCAACGCGACTTACTATGCTCCTCAGGACAAGACTGTTGCCCGGCTCACCATTAGACCGGTCTCAGTAACCCAATGCGTGGAGGTGAAGGGGGTCTCTGGCACCGTCCCCGTCAACCTCTCAACGTACGTTGTAGGCACGGTTACGGTCTCCGTACCCCCGCCAGCGGTATCGCTTCAAGCATCCCCAGAGGTGGTTGCCCCCTCATGGTTCACGGCGAATGTGAGAGTGACGTCCACGAGTGGCGGTTCCTGCCCATCCTTCCCAGTGGAGTACAGGCTCGAGTTCCTAGTCAACGGCACGAGCATCGGGAGCGCTCTCTACAAGTGCGGTGAAAGCGTCGTCGTCGCTTCTAGGCTTAACTGCTCCAGGGGCTCAGGAGACATCTACACGCTTGTGGTCAACAGCAACCCTGCATGGGGCGCTAGGGTGAGAGTCACGCCTCCGCAGATACAAGTCTCGCTGAGAAGCTGGACAGTCATGGATAATGGAAGCGTAGTCGAGGTGGACATCTCTATCAGGGGCCCGCACAGGTACTATGTCCTCGGCAGGCTGGTTTCGAATGAGAGCTTCACGCTCGCGAGTCAACTGAAGCCAGGGGAAAACGTGCTCGCGGTAGACACGGGATTCGAGAGGGGGGAGGTCCGCATGCCACCGATCATCTTGAAGCTGCACGTGCCTGAGGTCGTTCAGCCCCCAAGCCAAGTTAATTACTCGGTCGAGATATCCACGAACGCGAGGGTAAAGGCTGGAGTGACGGTGAGGTTGAACGGCACCATTATTGGCCGAGCATTGTTTGACACGGCCAGCAACCTGACCCGCTTCCAGCTCGGGGTGCTGCCCGAGAAGCCGGGGACCTACATTCTGCGGGCAGAGGCGTGGTTCGCGAGCTGCGAGACTAGCTTCCTCTACGTCACGGTAAGCGGTGTGAAGATCTCCGCTGAGAGGTTTAGGGCAGTAGGCGCAGGTACGAGCGTTACAGTCCACCTCTTCGTGCACCCGAGGGCTTCGGTGAATGTGAACGTAACTGTCCGCGGGTGCGGGTTTGATGAGTCCAGGAAAGTTCCCGCTAACACGACCCTCAACTTCGCATCCGGCAAACCTTGCGCGCTCGTGGTGAAAGCGCAGGCACTAAACTATACCAGCCAGACCGTAGTCGTGTGGGACTACTTCAGCTCTTTGGACCCCCTCGGCATACTTGCCAGCATGCTTCTTGAGAGGTGGTCCCCAGAGAGCGGCGTGCCCCTGAGCTACGTGGAGCTTGTCCTGGAAAACGAGCTACTCGTCTATGCATGCATAATAGCAGTAGCAATGATACTTATCTGGATGCATAGGCGCAAAGGTCGAAGCCCGGCTTAGAAGCCTGAAACACTAAGCACTGCGCGCCACGAAAAACGCTAGAAATAATGCAGGAAGGACTCCTAAGAGAAATAGTCATAGACACGTAAACTAATCAGTGGATAAGAGTCTATGAATGTGTCAGCTGCCTTAGGGGCTCAGCGGCCACTTCTCCAGCTGCCTCATCTTCGGCTCTACAAAGACGACCTTGAACACTAGAGCTCCGATCCTCAGCTTAGCCGCGTAGTCGAGGAGCTCCCTCTCCTTAGAAACCATGTACTCCTTCTCCATCAGCTCTGCTATCTCCTCCAGTTCCCTAATATCCTCCATAGTATACGTGCCCGGGTCCCTATTCAGTATCTCCCTGAGCCTACTCTCAACCTCCTTAGTATAGTATCTCGACCTACCGCTGGGAACCAGTCCCTTAAGGGCAGCCGCAAGCATCATAGCCTCGGTCTTGCTCACCGCACCCTTAGACTCTTAGAACCTTCAAAAGTAGTTCATTGAACCCGTAAATACCCTTCTCAAGCCTATCAAGCCTCATCTCTATGCCATCAATTTTCATCTCTATCCTCTGAAACCTAGCATCAATCTTTCCAAACTGCCTCGCAAGCCAATAGCCTAGGCTAGCCGAAGAAGAGACTACGGACAGCAAAATAACAAAAGTACTGATCGCCTCGCCCACGTCACCAAGCACCTAACAAACATACATTACTGAAGCTTATAAGCTTTCACCACCGCATGCGCCATCGCGTTGCCCCGCCACTAGTGCGGGGGGTATGGTTTTCACTCCTGAGTGTGCACTAAAGCGCGTGTGCTAGGCTGCAAAAGGTATATGTCTTGGGACTTTTCACAACTACGTTCAGAGCGGTGACGCGAATGCGTTGTGAGCCCAGAGTCGTTGGGGACACCTTGCTCGCGGCTGGTAGGAGGGTTAAGCTTTTTAGGAGGGTTATAGAGGTTGGCGGCGAGACGTTTGAAAAGGACCTCGTGACCTTTGGTAGAAGCGTTGTCATCGTCCCCGTTCTTGGAGATGGAAGGGTTGTTTTCGTCCGCCAGTGGCGTGCGCCCATTGCTAGGTGGATCATCGAGTTGCCCGCTGGGAGGGTTGAGCGGGGGGAAGACGTGATCACTGCTGCTGGAAGGGAGCTACTGGAGGAGACCGGCTACACCGCAGGGTCCTTGCGCCTGATCGGCGCTTTCTACGTTTCTCCGGGTTACAGCGACGAAGTCATGAGCGTGGTGGTTGCTGAGGGGCTTAAGAAGGGGAGCTCCAGGCCTGAGGAGGGGGAGATACTCTCGACCGTCGTCATGAGCCCCCAGGAGTACTTGGGGATGGCTGGCGGGGAGGTTTTAGACTTGAAGACCGTTGCCGGTTTACTCCTCTACTTACTGGGGAGGTGAGGTGATTGGGGCTTAAGGCTTCGGGTCTCCTGTTCTACGCCGAGAGGATCTACAGCACTCTCGTAGGCTTCCTATTCGTGCTCCTGGTCACCAGGAACCTCTCACCGGTAGAGTTTGGGTCTTGGAGCGTCATCTCCTCCATTCTCACGTATGCATGCCTGGCCACTTTCACGAACTACTGGGTAACCAGGCTGAGGGCTAGGGGGGTAGTGGAGGCAACTACGAGCGGGCTCGTGCTCTCAGTAATCTTTGCTGGGGTGGCGTCCTTGGCGCTCCTTTTCCTCAAGCCCCTGCTTTCGAGGGAGCTTCACGTCCCCGAATCCGCGCTCTTCATAGCGCTCTTCTACGTGCCAGCAATATACATCAACTCCACCGTCTATGCGAGCCTATACGCGCTCAGCCCCTCGAGAGCTGCGGTCTCGGAGTTCGTATTCGAGACGGGGAAGATGCTCGCAGCAGTTCTCCTCTGGCTCACGTGGAGCATTACGCTTGAAACAGCACTGCTAGCTGTCTTGGCTGGGCACGCCTCACAAGCGCTTTACCTCCTCGCCTCAGCAAGGAAAGACTTCGCGAGCAGGCCCAGCAGAAGCGTAGTTAGGAAGGTGGCTTCACTCTCGGTCTTCAACCTGGCCACGCAGCCAGCCTCGCTAGTGGCAGGGCTCGACGTGCCTATTATCTCGTTGCTAACCGGAAACCTCGCCGTGGCATACTACACAGTTGTGAACACCTTTTCCGGCCTCGTAGGCTACTCGTACGTCCTTGCCCGCGGTCTCTACCCATCCATGCTTCGGACGGACGATAGTGGCGTTCATAGGAGGAGTGTCGAGGAGTCACTGAGGCTACTACTCCTCTTAGGCGTGCCGATGCTCGCGGGCACGGTTTTCGTTGCGCCCAACCTCCTCTACCTCTTTAGGCCTGAATACACGTGTGCAGCAGACGTGTTGCGGGTGGCTTCCGCTTCCGCCCTGCTAGGCTCGGTGGGCGGCGTGCTTGGAGATGCGCTCCAGGGGGCTGAGAGAGCAGACGTGGAGGGCAGGAGCTTGAGGGAAATAGCAAACTCCAAGATATTCAGGGTATTCATGCTCGGCTACGTGAGGCTTGCAGTCGGCTTCCCGCTGCTCCTCGTAGCCGTTCTCCGGGAGACGGATCCGCTTAAAGTTGCTTTCTACGCGAAGCTTGCCTGGCTCACCGGAGACACTGCTGTCCTGGTGCTCCTCTCTTACTGGGCAAGACACCTTGCAAACTACAGAGACATTGCATCTTCGACAGTGAGGTACTTGGTGGGGGCACTGCCAGCGGCAACTGTTGCGTGGCTCGTAAACCCGCTAAAAATCCGGGAGGCTCTCTTAGCCGTTATCCTCGCCGGAGCCATATACTTCTCCATTTTATATGTAATCGACTCGTGGTTCAGGAGACAAGTAGCGGTCCTCATCTCGCGGCTATCGGCTTTGAAATCGCGCAACAAGCGACGAGAAAGAAGCTTTGCGGTGCGCTGCTAATTCTCATGTATCCTGTCAGCACCCCTGACTAGCTGAGCCCGGCGATAGATATATTATTCCAGCATCAGAACGTGGAACGTATGAATGGCTCAAGAGAGACTATTTTGCTTGTGGCTGTGCTGGTGTTAGCGGTCTCTAACCTGGTCCTGCTTGCCATGCTTTACAGCTACACTGGAAGGGGGAGAACAGCCACCACTCCCGTCGTCGAGGAGCGTAATGCCTCTCAGGCAAGGTGCTTTACGGAAGCAAACGTGACAAATGCAAGTACTGCTTTGAATGTCTCTGAGGGAGGGCGCATCGAGAACAAGACTGCAACCTTTCCGCCTGTCAATAGGACTGCTCAGTACGTGTTTACTCCCCCTGCCTACTTCCTTAAGCTTGAGGCTCTCAGCGGCCCAGACTCGAACTTGAGCACTGCGCCGCTGATTCCCGAGAACCTCGCTGTCCAGGTTTTGTACCTTGACAGGTCCAGGTATCCTACTATGTGCGAAGTTGCCATGATGGCGAAGATGGAGATGGGGGCTGCCTTCCTCAACGTCACCCTGCCACTTCCGGGCGGCAAGTGTTATAGGGTGGACCCCGTTCTGGTGAGCAGGGCTAGCACCGAGGTCTACTACAGGCTTGCGTTAGTGGAGGATCCCGAGGGGGCGTGCGGCTACTGCGTCATGTTCACAGTTAAGATTTTCTACCTGCCTCCTGGGCACTATATGGTAACCATTGGACCAATCCCGCAATACAGGGAATGATCCTTAACTATAGCGAGTTTACGTTCTTAGGCTTCTGCGAGTATTTTTCTGCGCCTAGAATCCAGGCATACTCCAGAAAGCGTGCATTCGTTACACCTGTTTTTCGAGCAGTACGTTGTGCTGTGAAGGTAGAATGCCGTCTGCACCCACCCAGCAGCACCTCCATACTTCCCGCGGAGCCTAGCCCTGAGGCAAACATTTCTCGCGGGGCACTCTCCACAGGTATACTTTATGCATAACTCTTTTCTTGGAGGCTTTCCCTCTATCCCTAGGCGCCTCGCCATTCTAAGGGCGTGCCTATCTATCGGCGCGGCGGATGCATCTATACCTGAAAACAAAAGGTATGCATCTGCGGTCTTTGGTCCCAAGTTGCTTAGCTTTAACAGTGCCCGTCGTGTTTCCCACGGGTCGGTTAACGGATAAACATCTTCAACATACTTCTTGAACACCTGGTTTAATTGCCTTAGCTGGAAGCTTGACCCAAAGCGTGTAAAATCTAGCCGAAGCAGTTCATCTATGTCGTCTTTTTCGAAAATCTTATGTGTCCACCTTAGGACATTTGTTTCCCAGGAAGTAGCGCGGCTCAAAAACACGGCTATGAATATCAGGTGTCTGTCACTAGGACTAATTGCAAGCCCCAGCTCTCTATGAACATTGAATAGTGACCCAGCCCTCTCCAAGATTTTTTCCTTCCCGAGCCACAGACCGCTCCATTGCTTTAGGTCTCCTGCATTACAGTCCTCGCAATATACATTTGCACCGTATTGCCAGAGCTTTGCTCCTTTTCCTTTGCCCGCAATCTTGACATAGTAGAAGTCCTGCCGCAGAAAAAGTGGCCTTATAAATGATGGTTTGAGCGTTTCCTCTAAGCTAAAGCCTTCCCAAGATAGGATATGAAGCATGTTTAGCATAATGGAAGAACCCGGGTTTATATTTCTTCCCTGCATGACAAACTATTTCTAGATAAAAACATGTGAGAAAATTAGATATGTCTACGCATAGCAACACGTCAGAAGGCTACGACCCATTAAAACTTGGTGAGCTAGTTCAGGCGCAAGTTGTGAGAGGAGACAAGAGGAAATACCATCGGTTCAGGGGTGGCAGGTGGTACGGAGGCATCGCGACGGCAGACTGTGTCGGTTGTAATTTGAGATGCGTCTTTTGCTGGGGCTGAAAGGCAAGGGACAACTTCAAGACCTATGGGGAGTACTATGTGCCAGAGACGCGCGCCGAGGGATCCATGCCCACGAAGAGTAGATACGCATCAGCAGTTTTGGGACCGACACCGCCTAGCCTTAGGAGTGCTCGCCTCGCTTCCCATGGGTCGTTCAGCGGGTAGACTTCCTCGACATACTCCTTGAAAACCCTGTTCAATTGCCTGAGCTGAAAGCTTGAGCCGAACAGCGCAAAGTCTAGCTTGAGCTAGCGCGCGCCTCGGCAAGCGTTCCTGCCATTGCCCTGACGGTCTCCCGCCTGAGCCAGGCCCCGCTCCAGTACATCAGCTCTTCCAAGCTACAATCTTCGCAGACAACCCACTTACCTTCCTGCCATATCTTCGCGCCCTTGCCTCTCCCAGCTATCTTGACGTAAACTCCTCTACACTCCTCGAAAAGGGGTCTCACAAATGAGGGCTCCAGTGTCTGCCAAGCTGTAGCCGTCCCACGCCTCCACCCTAATCATCCTAGCCCTCCTGTAAACCTGTTTATAAATGCTCATTAATGTTTGCTGTAGTTCTCCTTGGGAAAAACTTTTTTGGACCGCAGCTTTAGATTTGGGAGAAATGTTTAACATGGCTGGCGAGGAGAGGAGCGTTCCTGGGGGCTACGACCCCCTACAGCTCGGAGGAGCGATTGCGAGCTTTGTGGTTAGGGGCGGGGAGAGGAAGTACTATAGGTTTAGGGGTGGGAGGTGGTATGGCGGCATTGCTACTGCGGACTGCGTGGGCTGCAACTTGAGGTGCGTTTTCTGCTGGGGGTGGAAGGCTAGGGATGGCTTCAAGAGTTATGGGGCGTTTTATAAACCGGAGGAGGTGTACAGGAGGCTGGTAGGGATAGCTTCGAGGAGGAGCTACAGGTATGTGAGGGTTTCCGGCAATGAGCCTACACTTGGTTGGGACCACCTGCTAAGGCTGTTGGAGCTCTTCGAGCAGGACGGGAGATTCCGCTTCATCCTTGAGACGAATGGTATAGTTATAGGTGCAGACAAGTCGAAGGCAAGGGACCTTTCAAGGTTCAGCGTTGTGCACGTGAGGGTTTCGTTGAAGGGCGCAAGCGAGGATGAGTTCCACATGCTTACGGGAGCCAGGGGGGAGTTTTTCCAGTACCAGCTAATGGCGCTGGGGCATCTCCTCGACTATGGTGTCAGGGCACATCCTGCGGTGATGCTGTCGTTCTCAGATGAGGGGAATGTTGAGAAGCTCAAGGGCAGGCTTGCTGAAATAGACAGGAAGCTAGTCGAGGATTTCGAGGAGGAATACGTATTTCTATACCCACATGTAGTTGCACAGCTGGAGAGGGCTGGCTTAAAGCCCAGAATTGCGTACGAGCCTTGCAGTATCCCCGAAGAGCTAATCTAGCCTCCATTAAGGAAAATACTATGGCTATTCTTTCACTTTTAGGCTCGCTAGGCCGGTGCTCTGCGACTTCTTGTCGAGGTTGTTGTGGGGAAACCCTGAGGTTAGGTTAATTACCAAGCGTACGTAGGCTGATGCCGGGGTTCTCTTGAGCTTTGCGAAGTACGCTGCAGTGGTTAAGAACTTGAGGGGCGTAGTGCTGCTTAATCCCAGGGAGGAAGGGGCGCTGCGGGGCTTAGAGTGGCTTGTCAAGCGCTTCAAGTACAGGAATTTAGGCGTCCCTCCTTCGCTCGTAGATAGCGCTGGAAGTTTGCTCACGAAGTACCTGGGCGGCAAGCCGCTTCGAGAACTCGCCCTGCCCGTGGCTGCGCTGAAACCTCTCCCAGGAAGGCTCGCTGGCTCCCTCCGCTTCCCCCTCGAAGTTGCCGAGCTACTGGTTTACGCGTCCTCCTACATCTCGCCCGCGCTGCTCATTGGCAGGAGCTACTTGGAGCACCTGACAAGCCTCGCCGCTGGAGTGGTGAAGGTTTGCAAGGAGATGGATACACAGTCCTGGAAGCTTCACCTGCGGATCGCTGACTACTCCGTGCTCGACTTCTATGAGCAATGCGTAGACGAGGCCCTCTCAGTGATTGAGGGCGCGGAGCCTCTCCCCCTCCTTGAGGCGAGATCCGAGAGGGTTAGGAGGGATGCGAGGCGGTACTGGAGGGTAGCGTGTGACAGCGGGGAGGTGTTCCTCGTGTATGTTGACAACCTAAGCCTAGCGTTTCAGGCTGGGCTTCACAGGGGTGTGGAGCGGGATGCGGCAGCAGCCCTCTCGATCGTTCCCGTTGTCTGCATACCGCCCATGAGCGTATGAGTAGCCCCCTTGAGCGCTGTGCGTTAGGAGGGATTGATTATGCCCAGAGGAGCTGATTCTCGCGAGTACTCACTTCCCCGTCTTCCTCACCCCGCTTTAAGGTAAAAATAAAAATCGGTCGCTTACACATACATGGTTGGCGAGGGTATGTCCACGGGAAAACTTGGGCTGGGTAATCGGGTAGAGCTCTTTAAAGTAAGCTTCCTGAGGAGACTTGTGGGGGTCCTGGGGGTCGTGTGCTCAATCCTCACGATGCTTTTCTCGAGCTGGCTTTCCCTCGTCCCCCTGCTTCTGCTCGCTTTTGAAATCAGCCTTGCTGCCTCTAGGCCAGCCTTGAGGGGTGCCAGGTTTAACTTGAAGATTTTCCTCCTGGCTTTAGGCTCTGTGATCCTTCTTGCACTTATATTCCTCTTCGCCACAGTACCCCCGCTATACCTGTCCTGGATCTCTCTCTTCGGCTTCCTCCTCCTATTCTCACTGAGGAGCCTCAGATCCCTGCTCCTCTTCCTAGTTCTCACCTCTGTTGCTCTGCCCTCCCTGGCAGCTTTGAGGGGCTACCTTACTGTGACCTCCTACAGCATTGTTAGGGTGGGGTCTCCGGAGGAGCTGAGGGGCTTGTTCGATAACCCTGCATCGGTTGTGCTCGTCGGGCACGCGATGGCTGATGCGATCGCCCATGCTCAGCTCTCGCCGAACGAGAAGATTGCAGAGTGGGAGGAGGTGGTCATTAACGGGACCCCTTACTGGATATTCGCTGTCACGCCCCTGAACACGGTCGCGCAGAACTACGTTAGCAAGCTCATACTTGTGCACGTGCAGAGCGGGGAAGTCAAAACCATTCCTGTGCGCATGTCGGTGGGCTCCGGTCTCTGGCTCACGAACAACATTGAGCTCAGGAGCTTCCTCGCGAGCAGCCAGCCGATAGGCAATACCTACCCGTTCATCCACGGCGGCAAGCCTTACTTCGCTGCATGCGTCAACAGCTTGGCGAACCTGGGTCTCTCGGAGTACCCAGGCGAGGTTTACGTGTACGATGAGCAGGGGAATCTGAGGGTGGCTAGGCAGTTTAGCGGGGACACGTCGATGCCCGAGAACTATGATTGGGAGTACCTGGACTGGTACGTTAAGGTGTGGCTCTACTACTTGTCTAGTATTTCCCCCGTCAGGTTTTCGCTGTTCCCAAGGGGCTTCCTGTGGGTCCCTGCAAGCCCTCACAGCCAGGACCTGCTTAACATGACGCTCCTCCTGCCTGGGAGGTCGGGAGGCACGGTCAGGGTCTACTTCGGCGTCAGCCCCAACAACCCCAACAGCATAGTCTCGATAATCGTAGCGAACAACACCGGCGTCTACTACTACGACGTCAAGGGGCTTGGGATCTACAGCCCCTACTACGTCCAGTCCCTCGTGCAGGCTAGGCTGCCGGCGATCAGCGGTGGGTACCTCTACTCGAAGTACTCCCAGCTTATCTACTCGAAAGGCTACCTTTGGGTTGTGCCTGTGTACGCCCGGACGAACGTGGTCTCCCTTTGGGGTCTAGCCGTGGTGAACGCCACAAACCCCTCCGAGATGAGCATTTACCAGTACTCCCCGAGCTACGGCTCCTACGCCGACTTCCTAGCCACGGTAATCACCCTCGGCGCCGCGCAGGCAGGCCGGCAGGTCTGCGAGGTGGTCTCGGGCAACGTGACCCGCACTCTGCAGTTCGTCTACAAGGGCGACACCTACCTCGTCCTCGAGGTTAACGGCAAGCTGCTCTACGCGACCCCGGACATAGGACTTGAGGAGTTCACGAGGCTTCTCACGGTGAGGAGCGGGGACCACGTGAAGCTGTGTGTCAGCGACAGCAGGATTGTCCAGGTCGTCAAGCCTTAACGGCTGCTAACTGCCCTGGCTCAAACTTCTCACGCAATATAGCATCCTAGCTGTGACTAGCACGATCAGAAGACCCTCCTGATTCCCGTAATGCCGTCAAAATCCTTGTCGTTCGAAATTATCGTGTCGATGCCCAGCTCCAGCATAGTTGCCACGTGTAAACGGTCCTCGAAATCCCTAGGTTCCCCCAGCTTCTCAGCTCTGCTCAGAATGCTCGCTGTGAGCGGCACTAGCTCGACGCCCACCTCGTCCAGGATTGATGCAACTTTCTCGAGCTTCGTCGGCACATAGAGGATCCAAGCGCTAAGCGACGATGTTACGAGGCTACCGCCCCAGCTGGCAATGTGGCTCTTCGCCTGCTCGCCGAACTGGGGGTGCGCCGTCAGGTAGTAGTACAGAACGTTGACGTCAACGTATATCCTTTCTGAGGAGCTTCTCCGTCTCAAACGCGGCTGCATCGTCGATCTCCTCGGGGCTCGTGAACTTGGCAGGCGCGGCAACGCCGTAGTACTTATCCACAGCTGGCTTCACCGGGATTAAAACTAGCCGATCCCCCTCTACCTCGATCCTGAAGCGTCTCCACAGCACCCTGCGCCTGACACTAGCTGGGATGTAGAGGCGCCCAGAGCTATCGATCTCCACGATCTCCATCCTGTCCCCTGTGGAAAGAGAGCATGCATTTCATAAACTTTTTGCCGCATGGGGGCTTCGGGAGCCTTGCACAGCCTGGAGAACCGCCTCGGCGTGCTCCAGGGCCCTGGCAGCTTCCGCGCCCAGTTTTGCGTCACCGCTTAAGCGCGCGCGGGCCCGAGACCTCGACTTCTTCGTTGTCGAGGCGGTGAGGGGGCTTTGTCTGAGAAGGGCTAAGTTGACGTGAACACTGGTCAGAGTATTCTAATGCGCGCGCTAAGCCTCTTACAGACTTCCTTAGGCCTCAACAACTTCTCCGAAGACCCTGAAATAGCTAACACCAAATAATAGTAGATAGAATCAGAGTTTATAAACCTAAGACGTCAACTATGAAACAGCTCTAAAGGGCAAGGCTTTCAGTTTCAAGAAGGCATTGAGTTGAGGTTTTTGTCAGGGGTTGAGGCCTTCGCTTAAGGTCTCCTAGCCCGAGGAGCCTTGAGGACCGCTATTACGATACCCACGCCTACCACGACTACAGCCACGACGTACCAGAAGGCCTCTGGAATTGCCGATGGTGAGAGCGGAGCTGGAGGTGCGGGAGGCGCTCTAGCCTCCACGACCACGCTAGCCGTTGAAGGCTCGTGGAGCTCGCTACCAGCGTAGGAGGCCGTTATAGTGTAAGAGCCGGCCTTCTCCAGCTTTACCGGGACTGAGAAGGAGCCGTCCTCGCTTGTCGTAACGACGATCGTCTTGAGAGAGCTGTCAGGCCCTCTGACAGTTATCGTTATTGGAATGCCCATGATAGGCTCTACCCTGCCCTTCACCACGACTTCTCCTCCCACGTCAACAGTGGAGGGCTCCGCGGACATGGTTATCGAGGATGGAATCTTAGTGACGGTGAACGAGACCGTTGGGCTCGTAGCGCCGAAGTGCGTGTCGTCACCAGCCCAGCATGCTACGACGCTCCACGAGCCGATCATGCTGGGAGTATAAGTAGCTATGTAGGAACCATCAGCCCCAGTTGACGTAGAAATTACCGCAGAAGTTTCATCAGGCCTCGTGAACGTTAGCGTCACAACTGCGCCTGAGACGGCTGGGGCTATGGTCCCTGAAACCGTTACGCTTTCACCGACAACGACCGTGGACGGAGCCACCGAACACGTCAACGTGGTTGTGAGTTTAACCCTGAAGCTGGCTGACGAGGTGACGTTCTCACCGTCGTAAGTTGCGGTGACGCTGACGCTGTATTGCCCAATCATGGCGTCTGATGGGAGCGTAAATGATGTGGAGTACCTGCCATCAGCGCTTGTGCTTTTCCGATCTATGAAGACGTTCCTACCCGATGGATCCATGACGATTATGCTCACCGATACCCCTGAGACCGGTGATCCATCTCTCAGGACTAACCCGTTAATGGTTACAGGGTCTCCACGTCTATATACGACCTTATCCGTTGAAACATTGACAGCTAAAGCCAGGCTTACCGGAGGAAAGCTTCTATTTATAGGGATGTAGTGGAAGGGATTGTACCACTTCAACCATTCCTCTGGTTTAATTTTTTCCTTGCTACTTTCTACAGGGAAGAAGTACATAGAATCGATGAAGTTAGGTGACGATTGATTTGCCATTTCTTTTATCGAAGCATATAAATGAGCACGTGGAGCTCTTTCAAACGGGCTTCTCGCCCGCGCAGCAAAAGGAATTATTTCGTAAAAATTATAGAATGGTTTATATGTCAAATAACCAAAGCCCCCCATCTCACGATAAGAGGAGGCCACTCCAAGAAAATTGTATATTGGTCTTCCAACGAAGAAAGCCTCGAAGAAAGTACCCGCGTAGCACGAATCTCTAAACCACACGAACCTGCCATAGGGCTTCCACAAGTTTAACCAGTCTACATAACGGTCGTCCCCCTCTTCACGAGAGCGCTCACGACCATGCCCAACTTCGAAGAGTATAATCTCATCGTTACCATCCCACCTCAACTTCTTCTTTATCCAGAGTATGCTTTCCCTCCAATTATCAAAGTGTGGCGGCACCCCGTGTAACGGTGGACGCCCGAATATCGATTCTAGCGCTACCTGAGTACTCAGTCCCAATGACATATCATACCAATAGTCTACTTCGATTGTCCCAAAATCATTAAAAAGATCCTTCCCATGAAGCGGTGAGCACATGTACACTTCGTAGTAGGCGTTCATCGGAGGAAGAACCAAGAAAATATGGCCATCATCATACCCGTTCTTCTTCAAGATGTGATACAAGGATAATAGGACTGTATGTAGCGGACAACCTCCATCAGCGCCAAATACTAGTATAGCAAATCTCTCACTCAAGTTAGTAGGGTCTGTCTCTAAGGGATTTAGAGGATTAGTTCCTTGATTTATTTCATCAATATTGCTTATGCCATCTCCATCGAAGTCGTCTCTTAGATATCTATCACTTAACATTCCAGATGCTATGATATCTAGTACTATATTCCACCTTTTCTGCTTCTCGAAGACAACTAATTTTTTGAGGGCTTCAGCCTCTGCGTCTGAAACTTTACCATCAGACAAGACGGTTGTTATCAAAATGGCTTGATAAAATTTTATCTCATTAGGCGTGATGTAGGTCCAATAATGATAGTCTCTATCTATTCTATCTCCATAGTACCCCTCTCGAATTTCACCGTACTGATAGTAGATCTTCTTAATTTCTTCGGGGATCAAGCCTTCTTCGATGTGCCTTACGTAGTCTAATAGTACCTTCTCATTTTCATCTAGGAGGCCATCGCTTTCTAAATATGCTTTGAGTTTCTTAATGACTTCGTTTGCGTCTGTTGGATCTAGCCAACGGGAAAACGGAGCGCGAGCTTCTACTGCATCAAGTATCCCGTCTCTGTCCACATCATCTTGCAGGACTCTGTTTGTAATATCATCAGGGCTTATCTCTATTCTTATCTCTCTTAGAGGATAAGGTACGGTAATCTTGACCGGATTCATTAGCGGATACCTGTCCTTATCCCTAATAATGAGACTGTAGGGCGTGTCAGCTATCCCATCGCTTCCTGGTATATCTTGGTGAGGGCCACTAAACCTGTCTAAAGAGACATGGTTACTCCAATAATTGCCTCCATAAGGATAGCCACCGTCCCAAGTATTTTCTCCCCCCTCAGTACCGGCATGTAATTTGTTATTGATGAAGTTGTTGTTGTATATGATGTTACTATAAGCATGATAACTTAAGTAGATGCCGTAAGTGTTATTTATTATATCATTTTTATAGATTCTAGTTGAAGAAACCTTATAGAAGCAGAATATGCCAAACTTATTGTTTGCTATCCTATTTTCAGTTATGCTATTGTTGAGGGTCACATCAATGTAAATACCTATGGTATTGTATGCTATGTTATTTTTAGCAATATAATTGTTTCCCGGATATGGTCCAGAATCTTTCCAGTTATACCAAAGGTAAATACCATACCCTCTAATCCCCTCAATATTATTCTCGATGATTGCAACGCTACTTGAGTTATAAATTAAGATACCAAAGGTTGTGAAACCTCTGACCTGAATGCTCTTTATGGTTACATTTTTCACATTTCGTATTGCTATTCCGATATTTGCTTTATAGTTTCCGTTGAGCACATGCCCCTTTCCATCGAGGACTACATCACTGGCGAGAATATTAATACAGACGTCCCTACCTTGACATCCCAATATGTCCGAAGCAAGATAGTAATGACCGGGTGATGTTATATCAGTAGGAGAGGAGATCACATAGACCTGCTGAGCACTTACTATGTACATAGCCCGGTCCACTATATGGCTTGATAATGTCATGAGGATTAGCATCACTATGATGAATTTTCCTCGAAGGAAAGCGCTCATCTTCAAATTTACACCCATAGCAGTTATTAGGCTCAGAGAAATATATACCTTGCACGTGTGCGCGCATGTACTCGTAGATCACGATGAGCGGTATGAGCCAGCGGTCGAGGCTGTCGAGTAGTCGCGCTGCGGCTTCGTGGTGGATGGAGTCCTCGAATGTATCGTAGACGAGCACGTTAGTGTCAATCACTAGCGCGCGCTAACTCGGTCTAAGAAGGCTTTCGCCTCGCGCCACCTAGCCCTCCTGTACAGCACCTCGAGAACCACGTTCGCGTCCACGACTAGCATATGCCCCTCTAAGCGCCTCGACAAGGTCCTCCCCCTCCCACCTGTACGCGGATTCCAGGCCGAGGCCGACAAATTGCGCGCGCTACAATTCCTTATTGAAGAAACTAGAAAAACACTTGGACAAGCAGTAAATATATCGCTTCTGAACTGATGCAAACACTCCTCATTGATTCCATAATTTTCGTTTGATGTGTTTCATTTGTTGGGTGTCTCATATATAAGGGATAGGAGTTCTTCTATGTATTCTTTTTCGTTAAGCTCCATAGGCTTGTTGATGGAATAACACATTAAGGCGCCTAAAAGAACTCTCATCTTGACGATGTTTTTGGTGCTTAGTTCTCCAAAGGCCTTTAGTGCTGCCCTTTGTAACATTTCTCCGCATGTCTTCTGAAGTAATTCGGCTAAAGGCATATAGTTGCTTGAGGCTGAGAGGGAGTGGAGCAAGAGGTTTCTCATTTTTGGGTCGGAATACTTTGAAATATAGGACTCGGCGATGCATCTAAGAAGGTCTTTTCCTACAACTTCTTTCTCCAAGCAACTGCTAATTATCTCTGCTGGAAGAGCTTTCCTTGCAACCTCTAGGATAAGTTCATCTTTATCTTTGAAGTACCAGAAAATAAGGCCCTTAGATACACCCGCACGCATTGCAATAAGGTGTGTAGGGGCCCGGAAAAAGCCATATTCACTGAAAACCTCCACAGCAGCTTCAATGATCTTTTTTCTGGTTTCCTCCATGTTTTCGTCAAGGTTGTATTGTTGAGGTGGTTTAAAAATGTTCTGACTGACTCATCAACCAAACATTTATTAAGCGGTCAGTCAACAAAAATAAGTGGTGACAGCATGAGCAAACGAGCAGCAACAAAGAAAAGCGCCGTAAGCTGGCTAGCTGACGTCGTTAAAAAATACCTCGTCCTGCTCTCGCTTTTTTCGACACTTTTAGCCTTACCTGTGGGATTTTGCTTTAACAAGGCTATCGTCTCTAACAAGCCTCTCATTTCGAACACTGTACTAGTGCTGGCTTTCCTTACAATTTTCCCCTCAATGATTCAGCTCAAGACTGAGGAACTGTTGAAAAGTATGAAGAAAGTTAAGGAGATTGTACTCTCCTTGCTCTATGTATTTATTGTTTCTCCATTGTTGGCTTTCCTTATAGCGCCTACCCTAGGCGATCCACATATTGGAGTTGGATACGTCTCCGCCAACGTTGTACCAGCTTCCAGTGCATCAATCGGATATGTCCTAATTGCCGGGGGGAGCATAGAGCTTGCAACAGTCCTAGCGGTATTAACCCTTATCCTTGGCATACCCTTGATACCAATTCTCATAGGCTTGTATAGCAGCAATGTTTCGATTTCTGTCCCAATGGAGCCTGTCGTGAACTCACTCGTCGAGGTACTTGTGCTTCCCTTAATTCTTGGACAACTGACAAGGTACATACTTATAAGGACAAAAGGCACGCCATATGTGGATAAAACAATCAAGCCTCACCTTTCATTGGCAACCATGCTTTCCATGCTCGTTCTAATATTTGTTCTCGTACTAAACCAGGCTATGACTGTTATCAACAAGCCGATGCTGGCCTTACTCATAATTGTATACCAGTCGATAGTTATTGTTGCTCTCCTCCTGGTCTCAACGCTGGTAAGCAAGGCACTAAGAATATCCTACGAGGATCACCAGGCCCTTGCCATGATATCCGTAACCAAGAACCAGAGTGTAGCAGCTGCGATGGCTACCGCCGCGCTTGGACCACAATCCGCACTGGCACCCGCATTGATACCAATCATTCAGCCTGTCCTAGCAATAGCTTATCTCAATGCAGAGGGCTGGACACGAAAATTCCTACAAGGCTAAAAAGATCCACGAAAGGGACTAGGTATTAAGTAATATCTTTCCCTTAGTAGGAGACCTTTTTTTATCTATCCCCGGAAACATTGTCAGCGACACTAAACCTTTATACTCCCATAACGGTCCTTTTCCTTTGAGGCATCCCTTCTCCTCCTGCATGGACCCTTACATGCTTAATACTCTCGAATACGCGAATCAAACTTCCATAGTCACCTTAAACATAAGTTGTTTATACATCCTTTTCCATATTGGTTTTTAACGCGTATATTCGCTCACAGGGTTTCTCAACTCTCTCGTTTTAAATGCCTGACTGGCCAGATGGTCAGCCAAAAGATTTATTAACCAGTCAGTCAATACATTACTTGATGCCCATGCCAAAGTGGGGCTGGAAATTCGGGCCAAGGCACCACTGCTACTACATGACGGAGAGCGTGCCGAGGGAGCAAGTAGAGGCGAGGCTCAAGGAAACCCTCTCCAGGGCATCCAAGGGGCATAGCTGGACAAACCCGTGGGGAATCAAGCACACCGAGATAGTCGTCGAGAACGAGGTCGTAGGTACCATCTGGGAAGACGTCGACCTAAGCACCTTAGCTCTGGGCGCGTACTGGGTAGGACCATGGGGAATAAAAGCGGAACTCGTCAAGGACGGAAAAATAGTCGGAATGACCTGGCTGAAACCATAAAACCCTAAAAAATATTTTCTTTTTTTATTTTTCTTTAAACTTGTGTTTACTGCATATGCGTAGTAGAAGAAACGAGTTAAGGTATGACGGCTATCACACGCTAGCTCCCCCGCTTGACTAATCGAACCCCTGGAGCTCCCCGCACCTCTCCTCTGCTCGCCTAAAAAGCTCATTTGACTGTTCATTTCGGAGCCCTGCACACAAGCTTGGCGATAATCGAGCTAGGCTTGTTCTAGGAGGTCGTGCGGCTTCCAGGAGCATGCACCGCCCTGGCAGCTACTCGACTGTCAGCCTCTGCCTCAGCGCCAGGGTTGTGAAGAGCGCAGTGTAGGCTGCGGTGGCCGCGGCTGGCAGCAGCAGGGGCACCTCGGTCGGCACCCCCACCAGGTGCTGGGCTACGAGCTTCAGGGCCACAGTGGGTATGAGCGTGCTCACCAGCTGGATCTCGCGCGGAAGGATGGGGACCGGGTAGATGACTGGTGGCAGTAGGATGAGGAGGAGGTTGAGGAGGCTCGCTGCGCTGGAGACTCTCATGGGGTCTGCGAGCTTGCCGTACACGTAGAGGCCGAAGGCTGTTCCAGCAAACCAGGCCAGCAGTATCGAGGCAGCGATGAGCGGCAGCGAGACCGGGCTGACGCCCACTGTCAGAGCCATGATCGCCAGCACGACCGTCGCCGGCGCGATGATGACCGCGAGGTGGGCTAGCGCGGATGCGACAGCGAACTCGATCGGCTTGAGGGGGCTTGCCACGAACATGTCCATGAGCCTCCACACCCTGTACGTGGCCAGCTTCCTCGCCAGCGCGAAGCTGCCCGAGCTCCACGCGACCGCTACGAGGATTCCGAGGAGCGACTCTACACCCCTGCCCGTCCCCAGCTGCACGACCATGAAGATCACGAGGGGGATAATCAGGTCGCTCACGAACGCCAGGGGCTCCTTCATGTAGCTCAGCGTCATGAACACTGCGGCACCAACCACCCTGCTAGCCCTCATACCTGCTCACCCTCATGATGAAGAGGTCCTCGAGAGAGGTAGCCCTCACGGAGAAGCTCAACCTCCTCCTCGCGAGCTCCCCCACAACCTCGGACAGCTCGCCCTCGCTCCCGGCGTAGATGATCTTCCCATCCTCGGCCTCCAAAACCCTGAGGCCGAGGCTGCTCGTGTCGGCGTCCCTGTCCAGCACAACCCTGTACCTGTGCCTCACTTTCCCAAGGAGTTCCCGCGGGTTACCCATCTCCACAATCCTCCCCTTGTTGATCATGACCACGAGGTCGCTCAGGCTCTCCGCCTCCTCCATGTAGTGCGTCGTGAGGAAGACCAGCGAGTTCCTGGCAGCGCCCCTCAGCACCTTCCACACCTCCCTCCTCGCTATGGGGTCCAGCCCCACGGTGGGCTCGTCGAGGAAGTACACCTCCGCGGGCACAGCCAGTGCCGAGGCTATGAGGACCCTCTGCCTCGTACCCCCGCTGAGCCTCGCGCACACCCTGTTCCTGACCTCCCAGAGGCCGAGCGCCTCAAGCGCCTCCCTAGCCAGCTTCTCCGCGTCACCCCTGGGCAGCCCCCTGCTCCTCAAGTACCAGTACACGTGCTCGTACGGCGTGAGGTAGAGCTCCGGGCTGGCGTCCTGTGGCACTAGGGAGACCCTCCTCCTGACCTCCTCGTACTCCCTCTCTACGTCGTACCCGAGCACTTCAGCCCTGCCCCTCGTCGGCCTGGTGAGCGTCGTCAGGATCTTTATCAGGGTGGTCTTCCCCGCGCCGTTCGGGCCTACTAGGCCCACGATACCCTTCTCCCCGACTGAGAATGATACCCCATCCAGGGCTATGACGCCCCCTGGGTAAACCTTGGCGAGCCCCTCGGCGAGTATGTACGGCTTGTTCACCGGAACACCCCCGCCCATCCTCCTGTCTCCTTGGCGTGGCAGGAGCCCTCCCTAAAATTTTTTGCGCAGCTTAGCCGCTGTAGGGTCAAACAGGGCGCTACGTGCCACGCACTACCGCGCAGGGGCTAGGCCCCTTCCTATAAGCTCGTGCAGAGCCGCCTCTGAGACCGAGACCAGCAGCTCTCTCGCCTGGCTCAGCAGGGGTGCAGGCTCGTGCCTGGAAACGTGACACAGGTGCTGCAGTTGTCTATAGAGGTGGCACGTACCTCTTCTTGGAAGTTGACGGGAAGATATTCCACGCAACTCGGACGTCGGGTTAGAGGAGTTCGCGAGGTTGCTGATGGTGAAGATTGGAGACGCGGTGAGGCTGTGGGTTACTGACGATAAAATTGCCCAAGTTGAAGCCTTAATTCTTCGAGTTTCTTACTGGGTTTTTATCTCCTACGTTAGCTCCCGCGCCTTCCTCACGCACTCCTCCCTGAATGCATTGTATGCCTCCGTGAATCCCTTCATCGTCTTTACCCTTGAGCCGAAGCTTGCCCACTCGCCTGGCTTTAAGCCGCCCAAACCCATCTCCTCCACCCCCTGAACACCTGCCTCCGTAAGTATCCCTGCAAGTTCAGGTGTGAGCTCGTAGGCTTTCCTGAAGTCCTCGATAGTCATAAGCGTTTCTTTAATTGCGTCGCTGTGCTTCCTAAGTATTGACCAGTCGTAGTCCTCCAGCTTGAGTCCCTTCTCGGCGTACTCTAGGTGGACGTTTAGCTGGTGGTTGGGGAACTCCGTGTTGGTCATGTTCCTTCTCGCAAGCGTAAGGTAGGTGTCCGCAGGCTTCCTCTTTGACGCTGGGAGGACGTCTATGCCCCTCAGAACATCCTCCGCCTGCTCCGGGCTGAGGGAGTACTTCCTGACTATGTAGGCTAGCCACTTGCCGTAGTTCTCGTCGCTGAAGAATATCCACCAGACCCTCTGAGCGACTAGTGTGCCAGCGAGGCTTATAGCTTCCTCAATCTTCTTCAGGTTGGACAAGGCTTCATCAGCTGTGGCTCCGCAGACGCCCGCTCCTGCGAGGAACTCTGCCAGGTCCCTGCTTGCCAGTGTCTTAACGTACGCTTGGCTGGCTACGAGCCCAACTTTCTCCTCTAGAGTCGCTGCCTCAACGCTGTAGCCCCAGCCCGTCGGAGCCTTCCATTTCTTGCCGGGTTCCGCTCCGGGCACGCCTAGCCTCCTTGCCAGCTCTGCGAGCGCTTGCTCAGGCTGGTCTAACTTCCTAAGCGCCTCCGATATGAGTTCAGCTGCTTTGACCTCCCTCAGGTGCGCCTCTAGCCTGCCACCCATGTTTGTCTCGTAGACCTTTGTAGGCTTCACCCCCCTCTTTACTGCTTCAACTCTCCCCTCTATCTTTGCGAGAATGAGCTGGACCTCCTGCGAGACAGTGAATGTCACGGTGTTATTCGTGCCGATCCCTAGGCTCTCAAGCCTCCTCGTTATCTCGATTGCCGCCTCGCTGCTCCCGGCAACCTTGAAGACTATGTTCGGCCTCCCCCTCTCCAGGTAGCTTGGCCACCCCCACAACAGGTATGCGTCGTAGCGCTTAAAGTACTCCTCGCACAGCTCGTAAATCTTCAGGGCGTCCCTGAGGCTGCCCTCGACGCTGTCGGCGACGTTGGGGTTTAGCTGGTAGCTGACCATGCCGTCTTGGAAGTCTAGCAGGTATGCTGCCGGTCTGAGTACTTCCATGTTTGGCCACAGGGCTATGAGTGTCGCAGCCATTGCTAGGGCGTCTGGATCCTCCTCGACTTTCCTGAGGAGCTCGGGGTTCTTCCTAAGGTATTCTTTGAACTTGTCCCAAAGTGATGGGTCGTCCTTGTATGCTTCAGCCGCTAGGACCGGGTTTGTTGAGACCTGGACGAAGCCCAGGTGCCTGAGCCACCTCAGCCCGAGGGCGTAGTCGTTACCGAATCGGCATAAGCCCTGCTTAGACATCCTGTAGTACGCGTTGCCCTGCAGCTCCCTTACTGCTTCACGCGTGAAGCTCGAGGCTGGCTTGGATTCTTCAATCCTCGCCCTTATTTTCCCGGCCATTGAGGCGAGCATGCTCTTCGTCCTCGGGTTGCTCGACATCACTTTCTCCATGTCGCCCAGCATGTAGTCAGCCGCCATGCGCGCCGCTACTGCCACGCCGGCTTCACGCGCCTCCTCATTTTCCAGCGAGGAGAGCTCAGCCTCTATGGATGTGATGGTCTTCACTCGCTCCCGGTGTGGAATGCTTGCCCAGTCTGCTTCCAGGCTAGCGGTGTTGAGGGCTATTTCCATGAGTAGCTGGTAGATCCTCGCTCTCCTCGCAAGCCTCTGCTCCTCGCTCAGGCTTCCCAGGCGTAGGAATTCGAGGTGGCTCTGCCTGCAAACCTGCCCAACTACAAGTGAGTACTTGCCAGAGATCTGTGGGTTTAGGAGGTTGTCTGCGCCGAGCTCGGGGAACCCTTTAAGGGCTACGTATAGTGCAAGCGAGGAGTGGTCATTGGCTGGGGGGCTTGGGGGCAGCTCCTCTGGAGGGGGAAGCTTTACTCTTACGGCTGATGGCATGTGAGGCTCAACTTTTAAAACTGCATATTTTCCTTCCCAGAAATGCTTATAAGGCAAGTCGTCCAAGCACCTGAACACGTTTGTTCAACGCATGGCTTAATTAGCAGGGCTGGATTACTGGTTCTTGATGGTGGGGCAGGATTCAAAAAGGTTTGTGGGGATATTCGCGGTAATACTGTTATTAGCCACATTAGCTGCCGTGATCGTAATGCTGTTCGAGAGGCGGGGGGAGATGCCGCCAGCAGTTCAGCAGCCGGCTGTGCCAGCTGTTGAAGCTAGCCCGCTAGAGTCTTACACAGGTTTCGCCCTGAAGTTTTCACTCATGGCTGGCCTCGGCGACAAAAACACTGCAGTTTCACCTTTCAGCGTGTACCCAGCTCTGCTGATGCTGAGCGAGGGGGCTGCTGGGGATACCAGAGCAGAGCTCCTGGCGGTGCTCGGTCTCTCGTCGCAGGTGGAAGCGAGGGAGTGGTTTAAGTCTAGCTCCCAGAGGTTTTTAGGCGTTCAGCCACCGGCTAAAACGTCGATCGCCAACAGTTTATGGGTTAGAAGCGGGGTCCCAGTCAAGGATGGCTACGTAAAGACGCTTGAGACGTACTACCTGGCTGAACACTACTCCTTCGGCGACACAGTTGATGCGGCTAGGAGGATCAATTCCTGGGTATGCGATAAGACGAACAAGCTGATCGATAGGATAGTTGACTACCTGGACCCATTAACCATAATCGTTCTAGTGAACACCGTCTACTTCAAGGCGAACTGGACAACACGCTTCGAAAACATGGTCAACGAGACCTTCAACTCCCCGAGGGGACCTGTCCGAACAGAGTTCCTCTCAGGTACCGTCAATGCGAAAATCATCGAGAACGACGACTACGTTGCAGTGGCTCTCAGCTACACTGGCACGGACGTGAAATTCGTAGCCCTGATGCCCAGGAGGCTCCCCTTAAAGGAGTACCTGAGCAGGATCTCTGAGAGGGATCTCCTGAACATGCTTGCAGAGCTGTTGAGCAGGAGTGATGAGAGGGTTAAGCTGCTGCTCCCAAAGTTTGACGTAGACAGCGGCATAGTTGAGCTGAAGCCTCTCCTCAGGGGCATGGGGATAGGAAGAGTTTTCGACCCGGACCATGCGGACCTCTCAGAAATGCTTGACTACAGCAAGCTTCCGGGGAAAGCCTACGTCAGCAACGTGTTTCACAGAGCTAGGGTCAAGGTTGACCTGTACGGCACCGAGGCTGCAGCCGCAACCGCGATAGTCATCAGGATTACAGCTATACCCGGAGAGGTAAAAACCGTGAAGATAGATAGACCGTTCGCATTCTTCCTGGTTGACCCAAGCACAAAGGCTATCCTCTTCGCGGGGAGCTACGTAGGACCATAGGGAACCCCTTTTTCCCTTTTCAGAGCTACCTCAGCTTTTCAATCAGTGAAAGTAGGTCGTAGTAGGCCTGTATCTTCGAGACGTGCCTTGTACCCATGGGTCCAGGGCGCTTCATGTAGAATCTGTTGATCTCCGGTGGGGAGCCGTAGACGCCCCTCCTCATGGCGAGGTAGGCTAGGCGCACTAAGTCGACGATGTACCCCGCAAGCGCCGGGCTATCATTGATGCGCATGTTCACAGTCAACTCATCCGTGAATCCTCCGAAGCTCACCCATTGGACATGCATAGAGACAAACTTCTTGTCGCCAAGTGGCTCGAGGAAGCCCGTGGGGCGAATGTAGTGTGGGGGATCGTAGCCCAGGATGTCCCTGAAGAAGCCGGACTTCGTCCTCTCCTTCGCCTCGTTCCTGTCTGGCTCGAGCAGCGCGAGAAAATCGGTGTTTCCGCCTATGTTGAACTGTGCCACTGAGATAACCTTCCTATTCCTCTCCTTCAGGTGCTCCGCAAGGTCTATGGTTAGTGGGGTGGCGCCAGTGGCGCCGTCATCGCCCAGGACGATTGACCCGTTGCTGAGCGCCTTCTCTACGAAGCCCGGGCTGCAGGCGACGTATGCAGGCTGGCAATTCACGTAGGCAACACCTCTGCGGTTGAGCACCAAGTAAGCATAGACCTGCGAGTGCGGAAGCAGGCCCCTGAGCGCCTTCTCCTCCACTTCCCGCCATGAGTGGAGGGGTTCGGAGCTGACCGTGCTCGTGACGTCAACGACAACGTCCGGCTTCGAGTCGTCCAGCCATTCCTCGAACTTCGAGTAGGCGTCCTTGATGCTACTGGACATGTCGAGAGACTTCACCTTTAAGAAGCTTGGCGTACTTTTCAGAGCTAACCCGGGTGAAACGTAGACGTCTCGAAGCTCCGGCTCAGGCTCTAACCCATACATCTTAGCCACGTCGAAGAGGCTCTTCCCAACCTTGTTCTCGTCAACATCGACGCTTCCAACAACCTCTATCTCGCTGAAATCAATGCCTAAATCAAACTTACCAAGGGGCACGCCGTAGGGCTCGAGCTTTCCACTCTTCATCCTTGAAAGCCCCCATACAAATATTGAGGCAACGTAACCCTGCCCAACGATAGCAACCCTAATCATGCTAGTTCATAATTATGAACTAGTTTATGGTTATAAACATTTTCCACGCGTTTTTCTGGAAATACTTCTTATCCATCAATACTTGTGGCTATATGGAGAGCCTGCGCTAGGTAAGGTGAGGAGGAGGCTCGCTGAGGAGAAATAGAATGTAGGAGAGAAAAAGCATTTTTGTACTCTAATTCTTCACCATATCATTATGCCAAAGTAACCTGTTATGAATTTGAGGGCTACGTACAGGAAATACACCCCGAAGATCAGTTTGAGGATATTTGGCTTAAACCTCTTAATCATTGCAGCGCCGATCTGTGCTCCTACAACTGTGCCTGCTCCTAGGAGGAGCCCTGCCCCGAGAGCTACGTAGCCCTGCGCAGCCTTAATCAATCCACCAATAGTAGCTAGTGGAATCATCGCCGCCAGAGAAGTCCCCATTGTGACATAGACTGGTGCATTGAACAGGTATATTAACCCTGGAACGAGGGCATACCACCGCCTAAGCCAACTATGCCTGTCAGTATTCCTATGATGAAGCCAAACATGCCCATCAATATCCTGGATCCGGGAATTGTTTCGCCCTCTCCCCCTCGCGCGCGCTTTTGGGTTTTGCTATGCCTATTCCTTCCACTATCATCCTGTATGATGGCCAGAGGAATGCGATGCCTAGAATAAGGTTTAAAGTTTTGACTTGCTGAACGAGCAACATAAAAAGCGCGCGCTCTTGCTGGTGTAGGAGGAGGAGAAAGGGTTTAGCCGGAAGGACTCCAAAACCGGTGGCAGTATCGTCCATTCCAGCGGCTAGCGCTTTTTACCCATACCCAGTCTTGGAAGCCGAGCCAGTGTACCTAGAGCTTGCTGAGGTTGAGGCATTGAAGCTGATAGACATCGAGAAGCTTTCCTATGAGGATGCTGGGAGAAGAATGAACATATCAAGAAACACCGTTTGGAGGCTTGTCGAGAACGCGAGAGAGAAACTCGCCAGAGCCATATTCGAGGGCAGACCCGTAATTATATTAAAGAGGAATCATTTAAAGACCAGCCTGCGTGCCCGTACTTTTCTTTTTCTGGCACCCTGTGGCAATAGCTTAGGCCAAGCCAGGAGTTCTGGGAGTGCACGTTAAAGCGGTACCGGCGCAATGAGAACAGTGCGCTGATAAAATCATTTCCTTCGCGCGTGTATTCATTGAAAATTATACCTCAGCATACTCTTAATTGCATAAAAGTCGTGTATAACATACTTAAAAATTTTCAAAGAATTTAAATAGCTTTTCCTGAGCCAAGCGGGGTGTTGCGAGGTGTTTCTGTAACGTATCGGGTGGTGCTGCGTGGCTGAGGATGATGGAATGAAGTTTCACAAGGACATTTATCCATTTGATGCTGCACCAAGGTTTACTGTTTCTGGCTCTGAGGTTCGTGAAAATTTGAGTAAGGTTTTCCTCACGGACACGACGCTCAGGGATGGTCAGCAGGGCTGGAGGGTGTTTACTGTTGAGGAATGCGAGAAAATTTACGAGCTGCTTGCAGATATAGGTGGTCGAGGAGCAATAGCAGCTAGCGAGGTTTTTCTCTACACGGAGAGGGATAGGGAGGTTGCAAGAAGGCTCTTATCATACGGCTATCAGTACCCAAAAGTTGTTGCGTGGATTAGAGCTACTCGCTCAGATCTTCAGCTTGTCAAAGACGCAAGGATTGACGAAGCCATCATCCTTATGTCGATATCGGATTATCACATAAGGTACAAGTTTAACGCCACTAGGGAAGAAGTTTTCAGGAAGTATCTAGATGTCGCTGAAAAAGCATTGAGCTATGGGATAGCTGTTAGGGCTTCCCTTGAGGACGTGACAAGGGCTGATGTTTTCGGCGCAGTAATCCCCTTTATAAGCAGGTTGCTTAAACTAGGCGAGAAGTATGGGGTCCCAGTGAAGATAAGGCTTCCTGATACGCTTGGACTCGGCCTACCCTTCTCAGAGGCTCCTCTTCCACGTGGTATACCAGCCTTAGTCCAAGCAATTAGGAGGGCAACGGGGATTCCTCAGGAACACATAGAGTTTCACGGGCACAACGACTTTGGTCTAGTGGTGGCAAACCATTTGGCGGCTTGGATGCATGGAGCCGCTGCCGCTAACTGTACTCTGCTTGGCATTGGTGAACGCGCTGGTAACTGCCCCCTAGAAGTAATGGCCCTACACTATGCAGGCATTGTTGGGGCAAGTAAGATAAACCTAAGGGCGATTTCAAGGATACCCGAGACCTTCGAAAAGATGGGCTTTCAAATCCCTGACCACCAACCACTCGTTGGTAGGAACGCATTTAGAACAAAGGCGGGGATTCACGCAGATGGTCTATTGAAGAACCCTGAGGTGTACTTACCTTTTAATACACTCAGGGTTATTGGATTACCGTATACGGTAGCTATAACCCCATACTCTGGAAGAGCGGCCATAGTACTCTGGCTTAAAAACTACTTGGGGTACGACCACGCCACGAAGGAGGATCCTAGAGTGGAGGCTGTTTACAATGAAATTCTAGAAATGTTCAATAGGACTGGTCGTTCAGAGCCTCTTACGGACCACGAGATGCTCACAATAGCCAGGAAATACTTTAAAGAAATATCTGCAGTAGCTCAGAGTCATATTAACTTGGGGTAAAGGGTTCGAGGTGGAGAGTCATGCCTCTAATTGACAGAATAGTTTCCAAGGCTGTTGGCAGACCTGTGGCGCCAGGAGAGGTCTCGGTTGTAGGTGTGGATGTTGTCTATGCTCACGATGGTACGGCTCCTCTCGTTATTGATGTGATCGAGAAAGAACTAGGCATTAGAAGGAAGGTTGCGGTGAACAGCGTCTACTTTGTAATAGACCACTTGGCCCCTGCACCGCATGTAGCAGGCGCTACCGTCCATCGGGAGATGAGGAGATTTGCCAGAGAATACGGTGTCAAGCTTTTCGACGTGGGTAGGGGTATCAGTCACCAGGTAATGGTCGAGGAGGGAATCGTTCGACCTGGCATGATTGTGATTGGGGCTGATAGCCATACGCCCACTGTCGGAGTAGTGGGTGCTTATGCCCTTGGAGTGGGAAGTACTGATGCCGCCATAGCCATGATGTTCGGTGAGATCTGGCTGAAAGTTCCCGAGACGGTCAAGGTGACTCTGCACGGGTCATTGCCTAGGGGCGTGATGAGCAAGGACATTATCCTCTACGTAATCGGGGAAGTTAAGGCCGACGGAATGCTTGGAAAAGCTGTTGAATTCAGGGGAGAGGCGTTAAGGGAGCTAAGCATAGACTCAAGAATGACCCTTACAAACATGTGCACTGAGATGGGTGCTGAGTCAGCAATAATTCCTTTAGACGCGGTAACCCGGGAATGGCTTGCAGAGAGAGGCTACGAGGTCTTCAGGAATATTGACTGGGAAAGTGAACAAGGCTTCGCTGACGAAATTCCCGTGGAAGTAGCAAGGCTAGAGCCCCTTGTAGCTGCACCACCCGACGTGGATAATGTTAAAAGTATTGATGAAGTGGGTCTTGTCGAGGTTGACCAGGTTTTTATTGGTTCGTGTACAAATGGTAGAGTAGAAGACTTGGAGGTGGCTGCACGTATACTCCGCAAAGGGAAGGTGAAGGATGGAGTAAGATGCATAGTTGCCCCTGCCTCCCGGAAAGTTTACCTGGAGTCTTTAAGGAGGGGCTACATAGACGCTTTACTGGAGGCTGGATGCACCGTAGCGCCGCCAACATGTGGTCCCTGCGTGGGAGCACACATGGGGCTTCTAGCGGCCGGGGAAGTGGCTGTTGCCACGACTAATAGGAACTTTCAAGGAAGAATGGGGCACGGAGAGAGCAAGCTATACCTTGCCTCGCCGGCCGTCGCGGCAGCGTCAGCAATTGAGGGAGTAATTGCTGACCCTAGAAAATATCTTTCGTGAGGTGCTATGGGTGATTTTGAGGGGTAGGTGCTGGAAGCTTGGGGATAACGTTTCTTCGGATCACATAATCTCTGGGAAGTACAAGTTTGAGGCGATCAATGACATGAGTAAAATGGCTGTTCACGTGCTGGAGGAGGTTATCCCGGGTTTCTACAAGAAAGTGTCTAGGGGGGATATCATCGTGGGCGGCAAAAATTTCGGTAAGGGATCAAGCAGAGAGCAGGCTCCGAGACTACTCAAGCTTGTGGGTGTAGGTGCCGTGGTTGCAAAAAGCTTTGCACATATATTTTACAGGAACTCAATAAACGTAGGGCTGCCCGTCATAGTTGCCAAGACGTTACCAGACGTGAGTGAGAACGGCGACGTGATCGAAGTTGATGTGGTAAATGGCGTGGCCCGGAACTTGTCTAAAGGTGTGGAGGAAATGGTGGTCCCATACCCAAAGGTGATCCTAGAAGTCGTACTTAGTGGAGGCTTAGTTGAGTACATAAAGAGGCACGGTGGTCTACCTTGGCGCGGAAGTACAGGGTAGGCATCCTCAAGGGAGATGGTGTAGGACCAGAAATAGTATCAGCCGCGATAGATGTCCTCGAAGCCCTGGGATTTGATGCAGAATACGTCGAGCTCCAGGGGGGCTACAGCTACTTTAAACAGACGGGAAAGGTTCTTCAGGACGACTTCTTTGATATAGCGAGAAAGCTGCACGCCGTCTTGAAGGGTCCCCTCTATACGCCTCCGCACGAGAAAGAGTACAGGAGCGTTAATGTCCTAATACGCAGGGAACTGGACCTGTACGCAAATATAAGACCATTCAAAAGTTACAGGGGCTTCTCGGCTAGGGACTTTAACTTTACCATAATTAGGGAAAACACTGAAGACCTCTACCTGGGTGCGGAGTTTCTGTACAGGGGAGTGGCTTTTGCGCTCAAGATCATAAGCTGTGATGGAGCTAGGAGGATTTCTGAGTTCGCTTTTAAGTATGCGATAAACAACGGCTTCCGAAGGGTAACGGTGGTGCACAAGGCCAATATACTGAAGATATCAGATGGTCTCTTCAGAGATGTTTTCTTTGAAGTCGCTAAAAAGTACCCTGGGCTCCGGGCAGATGACCTGATCGTTGACACGGCTGGTTTTACCATAGTTAGGAGCCCCGAGAAGCTAGGTGTGCTTGTTGCTCCCAACCTTTATGGCGATATTCTGGCAGACGTAGCTGCTGGCGTTGTGGGCAGCCTCGGTCTCTGCGGTTCTGCACAGGTGGGCGAAAATATCGCTGTGTTCGAACCTATTCATGGAGTTGCACTCGATTTAGCCGGGAGGGGTGTAGCCAACCCTATAGGCGAGCTAGAGTCTGCAAAGCTCATGCTACTTTACCTCTCAGACAAGTACATGGACCCAGCGCTCTCTGAGAAAGCCCGCAAGCTAGATGAGGCAATTCACAAGGCAATTGAAGAATTGAGGATCCTCACCCCTGACTTGGGCGGGAGTAGTAATGCGAAAGAGCTTGTTGAAGCTATCATAGGACTCGTTTAACCCCTAGGCGGGGTAAGGCGGTCGGCATGATGACCGGTGATAGTCTTGGTGGCCGGAGATAAGCCCTTGTTCAAGGATAACGTTAGGCTACGCTGTATTTCCTGCGGATACACCGTGGAGGCTGATCCATGGCTTTTCCTGTGCCCGAGGTGTGGAAACCTAGTCAAGGTTGTAATGCCTGAGGGGGTGGGCTTTGACTGGGGCATAGCCAGGAGGAGGAGATTCGGGGTGTGGAGGTATCGCGAGTTGCTCCCGCTAAGTGACGATGTTGAACCGGTAACGATGGGGGAGGGAGGGACTCCGCTTCTCAAGATCAACCGCGCCACTAAGGGGGATGTTTTCGTGAAATTTGAGGGGGCGAACCCGACTGGAAGCTTCAAGGATAGGGGAATGACAGTAGGAGTAACAATAGCCAGAAGCCTAGGAGTTGAGGGCGTAGTAGTGGCTAGCACTGGCAATACTGCTGCATCTGCCGCAGCCTACGCGGCTAGGGCTGGTCTCAAATGTGTAGTGACTCTGCCCCGTGGGGGCGTCGCTAGGGGCAAGCTGGCTCAAGCTCTTCTTCATGGGGCAAAGGTGGTTGAGGTTGACGGTGTTTTTGACGACGCAATGAGGGAAGTGTTCGCGGATACTGTGCTGAGGGGCAGGCGGGACATGTACCCCCTAAACTCTTATAATCCCTGGAGGCTGGAGGGTCAGAAGACTCTCGCTTTTGAGGTTGTTGATGAACTCGGAGAGGCTCCAGACTACGTAATCGTACCTGTTGGGAACGCTGGGAACATATCAGCCATTTGGAAGGGCTTCAGGGAGATGCGTGATTACGGCTTGGCAAGCAAGCTGCCCAGGATGATAGGTGTGCAGGCTGAGGGGGCAGCACCGCTGGCGAAGACCTGGGCTACAGGAGGCAAGTCGCTCATAGTAGTTGGGAAGCCTGTGACCGTAGCATCAGCCATCAGAATCGGGAAACCTGTCAACTGGCTGAAGGCCTTGAGGGCAGTCGAAGAGTCTAGAGGGGCTCTCCTCACTGTTTCCGACGAGGAGATTATTGGAAGCATGAAAGAGCTAGCCGTTAAAGAGGGGATTGGAGTTGAGCCCGCGAGTGCAGCCTCCCTAGCCGGCTACAGGAAGGCACTAGAGCTAGGGATAATCGATAAGGACGGGGTCGCTGTTTTGGTTGCTACGGGACATGCACTCAAGGACCCGGATGTCGTCTCAAAGTACTTCTAGGGGTGAACCCTAAGGCGTTTGATGCTCATGTGGCGCATAAGCATCTACGGCGCAGCTTGAGAAGCCGCTGAGAGGGGTTTAGCGAGGGGCAAGAGCATGCATATGGGACTTGCTAGCATCAAAGGCTCAGAAAAATACCTTGGTGTGCGCATTAGGTAGTGTTCATCTAGCTGATGCCAGGATCTTCGCGGTTTCTTACATAATCCTGGGGCAGTCACAGCTATGTAGGACGCTCCTCATTCCACCCATAACGTCTCGGCTCCCTTTGGGGAGATATGTGAAACAAGAGACCAAGCCTCTACCCCCTTCTCAGATAAATACTTCTTAATCTTGTCTGCTATCTTTGAGATCTTTTCACTGTCTTCGTGCAGCAGGAAAACTGAGGGGCCAGCTCCACTTATGTTAAAGCCGTGCGCTCCCTCGCTTAACGCTATTTGCTTTATGTCGTTGTAGAATGGGATCATTTTTGCTCTGCAGGGCTCCACTATGTAGTCCGCTGTAGCAGCCTCGCCGATTATTCTCACATTTTCCGTTAAAATGCCGTAGAGGAGCTTTGCAAGGGACGAAGACTGCTTCACGTGGCTTTCAAGGCTCACCTCTCTTGGCAGCAGTGAGCGTGCGTACTCGGTCTTCCTGATCCCTGATAGTGTGCTCACCCTCGGCGTCACAATGGCTACTGGAATCCTCCTCTTTGGTACGTGCCTGAAGACCCTATTGCCCGCTAAATCAAGAATTGTGAATCCTCCAAACAGGCTCGCAGCGACATTGTCGTAGTGCGGTGCTCCAGCGGCAAATGCTTCACCCACGCCTGCCAACTTTAGGATCGCGTCCTCATCTAGCCTGGCACCGAAGAGCACGTTTAGTGCGTAAGCTGTTGCAGCGCTTGTGGCACCCGAGCTCCCGAGGCCGCTGGCAGGGGGCACACCTTTCCTAACAGTAATGTGGATATCATAGGCGTCTCCTAGGAACTCCTCCATGAAGCTCTTAGCAACGTGGTAGGCAACATTATTCTCCCCCGAGGGGACATTGAATCCCAGTGATTCGACTTGTATTTTACCGGAACCTGAGTAGCAGGAGAGTTCTACAACATCGTATAGCCCCTCAATAGAAGCAGCTATAACATCGAACCCCGGCCCAAAATTAGCTATGGATGCTGGTGCTCTTACAGCTACCTTCCTCCTCGCTACCCTGTTTGGCGAATCATGCACCTCAACCTTGCACGTGCAGGGCGAAGCACTCTTTAAAATGCTTCAAATAAGGCTTTTGCCTTAATCGCTGAAAATTATACAAAAGACTGCGATTTCCGCCCTAGATCTAATCCCTGAAGCCCAGCATTCTCAGCTTGAAAGCCCATCTGCTGAGAATGCTGGGCTTCACTCCAAGGAGCCACCAGGTAAGAGAGCTGCTTGGAACCTTGTCGAAGACCCTGGAACGCTTCGGGAAGCCAGAGCTCTCCAGGGAGGTCGCAAAATTCGTCAATGAAAATAGGGATGACTTGAGGGCCCTTGAGGATGCGTATACGGGCTCTAGGTACCTGGCTGGAGCTTACGAGAGGGAGGATGCATTGAAAGCTGTTGAGGTTGTTGAAAAGCTTTTTAACTTATTGAGGTGATTGAGAGCAATGTCTTTCCCTAAGGAGGATCTAGCCATCGATGTTCAGACGTGGAAGCTCGGGGAGCTCTTGGAGTGGAGGGAGTACCTGGGGTTGCTGGTGGAGGCTGTCAGGGCTGTCTCTGGGGAGAGTGCGGAGGTTTACGTCTTCGGCTCGACTGTAGAGGGGAGGCTCACGGTTGACAGCGACGTAGACGTGGCAGTAGTGCTGAGAGAGCTGCCCAAGACCTCGCGGGAGAAATCCAGGCTCCTGAGCAGGCTCTAGAGGGCGATGGAGGAGGGGGGCGTGCCCTGGTGGTACCCCTTCGAGATACACCTGCTTACGAAGGAGGAGCTCCCACTCCTGGGTGGAGCAAAGCTGGTCAGGACCCTGTAGTATCGCGCTTCTCCCGAAGTGGCGCTTAACCAACACTGCTATAATTATCGCGGTGAGGAGTTGTACAGGCAGTGCTGAATGAGCCCCGTCAGAAGCCTTTAACTAGGTGGAGCACCCACCTTCTAATCCTCACGGTGGAGCCGATCTTTTCAGCGAGCCCGCTCCTCAGCAACAGCTCAAGGAGCTCTTCACCGACCCTTCTGCGGGCTTCTTCGACTTCAAGCTCCCCATCGTCGAGCTTTTCTACAACTTTGAGTAGCGAGTCTTCTAGCTTAACAGGAATGGCGGGAACCTCTACGGTGCTCCTCATCGTCTCGTGAATGTAGTAAGCTTTCTCGACGCCCATCCTTGACAGGCATGAGGCAAGGTAGAGGACGGCAGCCTCGAGCTTGAAACCTGCAGTGAGATTAATCCAGGCCCTGTAGTTCTCGCCCCTGTACCTAGCCACGATGCTGGCTACGGCATCCACAAGGTTTAACAGGCCGCTCTGGAAATCCAGGCCGAGGTCTCTAACCCTGACTGTCTCGACCCTCCTCCCCTCCGAGGACAGGTAAGCCTCAAGGAGCCTCGCGGAAAACTCTGAAACCCCGGTGTCAGAGGCTAGCAGGACGACTGCGTCAACCTCGCCCCTCTCAAGGTAGGTCCTCATGGCATTCAACTCAGCGCTGATGCCGTATGGATTGCTGGAGAGGATGCTAAGCGCAGTCTCAAACTCCTCACAGCCAGCGCAAGCCCTACCGCCGGCTTCGGCGTCCTCTCTGCTACGCGGAGGGGCCTGAGCCCACCTCCTAAACCTCTCAGCAATTTCGCTGGGAACATTATGCCCTCCGGCACATTGGGCAATATTCCTGATGATACTCGTGCCAACAGTGACTATGTGAACAATTTTCCGCCTATTCATCTCAATCGACTACGTACTCCTAGACCTCAATATATAAGTTAACACGAGGACTGATTCCCAGATATTCGAGCATAAAGCCTAAAGAATAAATCACTCCCTAGGCGGAACTTCCTAACCTCTGCATACCAAAAGCGGAAATTTGCGAAACGTGCACTTGAAAGATATAAGTATTTGACTCCGCTGGAAAACATAGCGGTAGTGCACTTCTAAATTATACCTTTTTCTTTACGTAATTTTTCAAGCATGCTCTTTATCTCGTTAACTTTTTCAGCTCCTAATGGATAATCGCTCACAGAAATTAAAAACATAGCATTGATGCAATAATAATTATTGACGTAAGAATCCTCATACTTAAAACAACACCTGGAGGTTGAGCGGCACCAGGAGGCGCGCTCTATTTAAACCTTTGATAAAACTAGTGATGTGTTGAAGCAGTGTACATGGTCACTCATGGAGTACGCATCTCTCGCGTGGTGGGATCCGGCACGAGGTTTAGAAGGGCAGTTACGATCGACGCGCGCTGCGCTCTCAGCGAATGCCAAGGCTTGTGAGGACTTTATGTACTCTTTTTGGGAAGCTTGTTGCATAGCTCGTAAGTTTCCCGGGCTCGAGGAGGTCTAGGTTCAGCTCCGGCGGCGCGCTGCCCCTGATGTAGATCGTGTCGAGGAGCGCCTTTTCCGGCTCCGCGATCATCTTATCTGGATCGAAGCCGAAGTAGAGCCTCTTGCTGATTCTGTGCAGCTCGAAGGTGTAAGTCCTACTCTTCGAGATTCTTGGCTTCCCTAGCCAGGTGATCGTGATAACCTGGGATGGTCTATCGATTACCTCGTGGTAGTGGAGTGCCCATTCCATGGATACGTACGCGGAGGGAAATGCTGCTTTGACTATCTCCCAGACTTCGCATTTTCCTAGGCAGATCCAGCCCCTAGCCACCCTGTGTAGGAGCCCTGTCCTTTGCAGCCTCCAGAGCGCCATGTTCAAGGAGGCTTCGCTGAGACCCGTCAGGGAGCGCAGAGCACTAATGTGCACGATATTTATCCCGCTACTTTTTAAGCCCTCAACCAGTTTAACCCATTCACTTAGCCTCACTTCCAAACACCCTTGCTGCTTCCTCTAAAACTTCGACTGTCCTCCTTAAGTACAGCTCTACAAGCCCGCGGTTGAGGAGCGAGCGGTCGAGGAGCATAGCGAGCTCCCTCTTAAGACTTGTGTAATTGCCACTCTCCAGAATTCCCCGCAGGAAGCCTGTAACCCCAGCGAGGTCCTCGAGACGCTCGACGTAGCTACCAAACTCTTCGGCCAAGTAACCCTTCTCTAGCCGTGCGCCTCTCTCACTGATCCAGTAAATGTCAAAGACGTCACGCCAACGTAAAAACCCCCTATGCCAGGCGCCTGCAAGCGAGCAAACCTTGTCAGCCAGGATGCACTCAGGCTTTTTCACCCTCACACCTACCGCTGTCGCTACGGGGAACCTCACCTCCACGGTCCTCAACTCGTAGTATGCGGAGCGATACCTTCTACCGAGCACCTCCATCTTCACCCGTAATCTCCTACCTACAAGGCGCTGTGTGTCAAACACGAGGAAATACCTGTGGAAACCACTAGCAATGTCGAGCTTAGAGCCTGAGACTTGCACTCCGACCCCCTCGGGCATCAGAGCCCGCCTAAGGAGATTTCGCAGAGACTCGGAGTGGCCCAGCGAGTCCCGTACATCGCCCTCCAGCGTGAAGTCTAGGTCGAGTGACAACCTGGGGGAGCCATAGATGAAGCGTAGCGCCGTGCCGCCCTGAAGCGTGTATTTCTCATAGAGACCGGATCGCGCAAGCATATAGAGCACTAGGCGTTGCAGATGCTCCCTTAATACCCATTCCCTTTCCACCTCCTCAGCTGGAAGCAGGCTTTCAAGCATACATCATTGTTCCATAACTGTAACATAAATGTTACAGTTATGGAATAATAAACGTTGCATTCCAAGCCCGTTGGCTTTAATTTTTCCTAAGAAGCTCGGCGAGTTTGCTTAAGAGGAGGAACCATGAAACATAGCCCATGATCTTTCCGCTGGCGTCAACAACTACTGCATGATGCTCTCCGGTTTCGATCATTTTGTCTAGGAGTTCCCTCAGTGATGTCTCCCCATTAACTATTAAAGGCTTCCTAAGCGAGGCAAACTTTACAGGCAGACCCCACTTTTCCTCTGGCACGGTTAGTACGTCATCAAGCCCCAGCTCCCCCAAGACGATGCCTGAATAGTCAACGACGAAGCAAGGTCCGCCTCTGTTCTTCCTTAGGGTCTCGAAAGCCTCTCTTATGCTTCTCTCTTGGCTAATCAGGCAAGCCCCTCTCTCCATGACCTCTCTAACGCGAACCCTACCTAAAGACTCTGCACCCGGTGCCGCCCTGTGCAGGACCCGGAATAGGATCTTTTCCTCTCCTAACTCCCTAACAGGCTGGACATCGCGGTAGAAAGAATACTCGCCAGAGACGTAATATGCCACAGTAGCTGCGACTAGGGAAGCCATAATAGAAGATGTTCCAGCAGTCTCAGCCACCAGAGCGACGCTAGCAAGCAGAGTTTTATTCCCTGCAGCTACAACACCGGCCATTCCACACATAATGAGAACAGCGTTGTCGGCTCCAAGGGCGATGCGGCTATACGCCGCCCCAAGCATAGCACCGACAAACAGTGACGGGACAAAGAGCCCTCCCGAGCCGCCCATGTTCAGAGTGACGCTTGTAGCAAAAATCTTGAGAAACAGGAGCAAGAGGATAAAAGATGCACCCCAAGACGCAGCTTCACCGCTGAGGACGGCGTGAATAGACTCGTAGCCAAGACCCAGGACCTGTGGTGCAAACATCCCGATTATGCCCAGCAATATTCCACCCATAAGGGGGGCCGAGAAACCCTCGAACCTAAACCTGCCTAGCCACTCATAGAACCATATAAAAAGCCTGGCAAAAAAGACCAGCCAAAACCCCCAGCACGGCGGAGTGGGCTAAAACCTCCAAGGATACGGCGACATCGCCACTTATTTTTGGAAACACTCTCTCCCCGCCGAGGAAACTTACAGACACAAGGTAGGCTACAACGGAGGAGAAGGTCGCAGGGATAAAAGCTTCCTTAGCTAGGTCCCTCTGGAATGGGATCTCCAGTGCAAACAAGATGCCAGTTAGCGGTGCCTTAAAGATCGCTGACAAACCCGCGGCAGCCCCTGCTAACATGTATATACTCCCTTCTCCACTGCTTAGCCCCAAAAGCCTATACAAGCTAGAAGCTATTCCTCCGCCCAGGAGAAGACTTGGCCCCTCCATACCCGCACTACCGCCAAGACCAATAGTTAGTACAGAGGCTAGTGTCCTCCCAATAGACTCCCTAAAACCAAGAAAACCACCACCAAAATTGTACGCCTCTACCACCCGATGAGTACCACACCCCCCTGCCCTCTCCCGGGCAATAACCCTAACAACTAGTAAGCCGCTAAGTAGAGCTAAACCGCTGAGCAAAAACACCCAAAGACCGCCACCCAAGATAAAGCCCTTAGAAAAACCCCACAGAAACCTAAACAAAACGCTGACAAGCGCGACGGCGAGCCCAACTACTAAGCCGATCAGCAAGCTAAACAGCACGCTGGAGAAACCTAAACCACGACCGGCAGCCACTGCTCTGCACCAAAAGCAGGGATGCACGTGCCTTACAAAAAATTTACTAGCCACACTTCAGTCAATCATAAACCACTGGGTGGCACGCGCTCTGGTCCCGCCGGCAAACTGCCCATGTCCAGCCCTTCAAATCCTCCTTGAGGGGCTTGCTGCTGCAGGAGAATCGCGGCGGGAAGGGCCCTCGGCGGGATAGCCGTGCCCTTTCCAGGGGCTGAACGCCGAGGGAGCACCCGCCACTCCTTATTTGGAAAAGCTTGTATAAAAAGGTTGCGCTCTAGTGGTTGGTCCTTAGCGGTGGCAGAACCTTAGTTATGTCTATCGCTTTTTCGCTCTCCATGATCCTGTTTGCCAGCACAAGCCTTGCCGAAGCTATGAAGGAGTCCGGGTCGCTTGCAGGGTACCCGATGATGTTTGTTATTGGTGCTTTGAGTATCATGTCTGCGGGGTACGGTGCCGTGATCGCCTCGGCAATGTTTGTCCTTAAGTTGGCGATGTCTGCATATGTTGATTGGGAGAGGTTTTCCTGCTCATCCGTCACGACGAGTAGTAGGTCGTCCTCTGCCATTCTCTCGCTATCAGCAACGCTGATTATGGAGTCGTATAGACGCGTACCCTCAGACGGCATGCTCAGTAGCTTTTCAAAGTCCTCAAGCTCGTGAAGCTCTACCTGCCATGGATGCTTGTTGAACACGTATGTCTTTTCGAATATTCCTCGGAACGGCATGGTTATCCTGGCTGCTGCTAGTATTCCTCCTCCAATCATGCTTCCTGAGACGTCTATTAGTGCAATGACTCTTTTCGTTTTTATTGGTAGCAGTCGCTCGAACTCTTGGCGCGGCATGTATGCCTTCCTGAAGAACTCTTCTGCAACGTCTCTTGATTCGTGTAGGATTCCTAGACTCGCCCGTGAAGCCATGTTCAACGTAAATTCCCTACGCCTGACCAGGTCTGAGAGGGCGTCTTTACCTAGCATGCGTAGGAGAGTCCTAGACTGCATAGCTATGTCGTTCGGAGACATCAGGTTGAAGGCTATTGCTGTTGCCTGCTCCTGCGCCAAGTTCTCAAGCCCTATCCTGCTTCTAACGATTTCCCAGGGAAGCTTGTATTCTGTTACCAGTCTGACAGCTTCTGGGATGTTGCCAGTCTTCGCGAACTTGAGTGCATCCTCGTAAGCTTTTATCCTGTCGGTCGGTGCTTCACACTTGCCCACGAGCCAGCACCATATCTCGTTAAGCTTCTCGTCGCTGGTCTTTGGGTGCGTGATTCTCAGCAGGTCCCTGTAAGATGCTGGGTATTTTATAGCCTGGTACTCGTGCCAGTCGAGAGACCTGCTTTCTAGAGCCTTGTTTACCTCGGTCTTCTTCCTGTGCCCCCAGCCCCACTTGAAGTCCCTGCTCCTCTTTTTCGCTATCTCTGCAAAGAGCAGGACCTTTGGCACCGGGTATGTTGAGAGCAGCTTCACGACTTCGTCCTTTTCTGGGATGATCTGTGAAGCCACCAGTGGTGGGTCCTTCACGAAGCCGTCATGCCTAGCCCTAAGCACCACGTCAGCGACGGTTCTCCACCCCTTGGACTGCGCCGTCTCCCTCTCACTCAGCAGCAATAGGTTGGTGTACTCTGTGAGGCTCATGTAGTAAAAGTCCTCTCCACGCAATGGGTAGCAAAACACAGCCTTGTAAAACAGGTATTCTGGGGTGGGCTTCACGAATGGCTTCTGGAAACCCTCCCTAGCCTGCCTCACGGCGTGGAAAATCTTGCCCGCCTCCTCTGTGTCTCTAAGCCAGCTCATAGCTGATACACATGCGCCATGCATTTTAATAACTATCGTTTTAGCCTAGGGGGTTTTAACAGCTAGCCCTAGCATCCTTGACGACGCGCTTCCTACCGACCAGTGGAGAAGCAGGGGCAAAGAGCAGCCGAGCAGAGGAGCAAGGGCTAGAGCCTGATGTAGCTAGCCGCGGTGCCCATGCGAGTCGAAAAGCATAAAAGGTGAAAGCTTGCTGTAAACCTGGATGCCAGAGAATGGGCTTACGCTCGACTACACGCTGCCTAGGCTGAAAAAGCTATTTGAGAAACTTGAAGGCGTCGAAGCAGCCATACTATTCGGATCCATAGCGAGGAACGGTTTCAGCACGCACGACGTAGACGTAGCTCTAAAGCTGGAGAGGAAGGACCTGCTGGAGGCGGGTCTCATCGTGACCAAGATAGCGAGGACGCTACACATTAATGAGGAACACGTGGACATCACGCTCCTAGACCAAGCAAATCCAGCTATGCTCCTAAAGATACTCAGAGAGGGCGTCGTAGTGAAGATGAGGCCTGAGGCTCTCAGGCAGCTCTTGCAAAGAGCACAGCAGATGCCAGACGCTCTAGCAGAGCTCAAACAGTGGGCAATGCTTGACCCGAAACTAGACAGAGCGGTCATCGTATCGAGAGTGGAGGAGATCATAAGGAACACAGCGTTCATTAGAAGCGAGATACTATCCAAGAGGGTTGGGGACCTGAGCTACAAAGACACGCTTGCCTTGGAAAGAGCGATGCACAGGATCATAGAAGCGATGCTTGACATATGCAGACACCTAGTTTCAGCCTACTCCCTAGGACTCGTTGAAAGCTACGGTGAATACCCGGAAAAGCTGGCAAAGGCAAATAAAATGCCCAAGAACCTCGCGAGAAACATAGCGAAGCTTGTAGGCTTGAGAAACATACTCGTTCATCGATACCTAGAGATCAGGAGCGAAGCACTCTACCAGGCGGCCAAAGAAACTGTGGAGAAGATAGCAGACGATTTCATAAAGTGGGTAAAAACCATAGACGCAAATGCCGCGCAGAACACCCAGGTAAGCAAGCTTTAAAACAGGTAGTTGATTTAAGCTGGCTTGCGCGCGCTCCGAGAACTCGACCTCCAAACCGGTGAGGCGAAGCTTGACCCTATTCTTGACGCTCCTCATATATTCCCCGCTCACTACATTCCTCAGTAGCATAATACTGATTCCTCGCGAAGCCGGTCAGTGTTTCCTCCTAATAGCGCGCGCTCTAACCTAAGTATCGTGTGCACCCGAAAAATAAGGTTTTCTCTACGGCTTGCAGCGACAACGAGTATGGCGCATCTACGTGACCCCTAACCTTTTCAGGAGAAGCTCTGCCAGCTCGACCGCCCTTCTAGCGTGGCCTAGGGCTGTCTCGGCGTCTTCCCGAGTGTACAGTTCCCATGGGGTGAGACCTCTCGTTGGCTCACCGTACGTAGCTCTACCGTGCTCCGGGGCAAGTAATCTTGTTATGCTCGCCAGCTCCTCCACCCAGATCCTCAGCTCCTGGGGGATTTGCTGGATGACTTCTCGGAGTTCGTGTGATGGGTCGTGGGACCAACTTGGTACCCTGTAGACCGCTACCACAGCCTTTGCGGCGTTTTCAGCTGCGAGCTGTGACGAGGCAACTGCGCCCCTATAGTCCCCGCGCCCGTAGGCTTCCTCCGCGTCCTCCAGGTACCGCAAAGCCAGCCTCATCCTGTATTCGATCTCAGACTTGGGGTTTATTTTGAGCATCATCGCAGCACCACTAGAGGCTTGTCGTCGCGCCTCCTCCACCCGTACTTGCCGTCCGGGGTCCTGTACCTCACGAGACCCGCATCCTCTACGAGCTGCCGCGCCTTCGAGGCGAGTTCGCCGAGCTTCCCAGTTTTATCGTGGATTACGATCCCGTCCACTAGGATGTTGAGGAGAAGGGGTGTCAGCTCAAGCTCCTCCCTGAAGAGCTCGTCAGCCCTCACATCAATTAGCGTCACAGCTCTTCCCACCCGGCTCGACAAAACACTGTAGATTGCTGAGCGGCTCTTAACCCCCCTAAGGCTCTTCAACACCACGAAGACATCTACATCGCTATCTTCCCTAGCCTCGCCTCGGGCCCAGCTGCCGAAGAGCATCAACCCGAGGAACTCTTCTCCCAAGAGTCTCTCAAGATCCCTTGCAGACTCCTCAAGTCTCTGAGTAATATCCTCCAGCTTTAGCATGCTACGAGCGGCCCTGCACATCTCCTCCCACCCCATGCACCTTCACTGGACCTCAGGCCCCCTTGCTCCTATGCCTACTGGGGCGATGAGATCAGAGTTGTCCACCCCGTAGCTAATGCCAGCAAGAGCTACAGAGTCCGGTGCCTCCTTCCCGTACTCTACCATGACCTTAACTCTACGCTCACGAGGCATTAACCTCTTAACCAGGAATCTCAGCGGCTTAACGCGCGCCAATTACACCGTTAAAGTCCATGAGACAAATATTATTAAGCTTTCCATTCGCGCACTACCTAGCGCGCGCGCTGACTTAAACGTGTTAAAGCAAGGTTACTCATTTTTGTGTAGCTAAGGTTGTAGCTATAGTTCTCGTAGCGAGCTGGAAAAGACGTAGGCGCCATTGTTTGGCATACATATTCACAGGTTTGCCCTCAATAGAGTCTACTCGAGTGAAGGGAGTAAAAAAAAAACATGAGAAGTACGTTGACTAAGGTTATCTTTTTATATAACCTTCATCAATAGTAATATGTGAGCTTCCCCCTCAGAAAGGTGCTAAAAGGAAGACTGCTAAAAATCGCTGAAACGCAAGATGCGGTTATTATGTATCTCGTCGAAAGAGGCGTAGATTTCGTTATTCATGGCGGCACGGCTATATGGAGGATTTATGGTGGAAAGAGGTTATCAGTAGATGTCGATGTCTATGCTGAAAGGCCCGAGGAAATAATAAGTATACTAAGAGAGGCCTTTAACATCGAGAGGGCAAAGATTACACCAACTGGCGTTGCCTATGTGAGGGTTTATGGAACCGAGCGGATCGAGGTTGATGTGACACCTATTTCTGGAAGTCTCGATAAAGTACAGGGTGACTACAGACTTATCGATGGAACCGTGATAGTAGTATGGACGTTGAGGCCTGAGGCGCTTTTGCTTGAGAAGGCTACAGCCTACATTGAGAGATGTAAAGCTAGAGACCTGTATGATGTGTACTACTTGCTGGATTTATGTGACCCCAGTTTTTCTGCAGAAGTATCCAGAAAGTTGCTACGCGCTCTTTGTGAGCCAGAAGACATGGAAGCCCTGCGGGAACTAGTTCTAGTGGGGCTTGCTCCAACGTTTTCCGCTTTTAAGAGAAAGGTTGAGAAGCATGCCTCGCCGGAAATATGATGACTTTGTGAATAGGCTTCTAGGTTCCAGCATATTTGGCTTCCACCTGGTGGCTTCCGTTTGTGGGGAGAATTATGCTAAGCAACTTGTCTACAGGCTGAAGAAGAAAGACTTAATTGTTGAGTTAGTTAAGGGAGTATATACCCCGAAGAAATCTCCCTACATGATTGTGAAGGCTATACCGCTAAGCTATGTAGGACTGGGTTCAGCCGCCTTCCTGCATGGGGCACTGAGCCAAGTCACAGTGTTAACTGTTTTGACTCCTTGGGCCTCGAAACTTGTCAGACCTGGGGTCAGAGTTATAGCTGGACAAAAGGTAATTATTCGAAAGATTTCCCAGAAAATGTACTTCGGCTATGACTATATATACGTGGAGGAGATAAATGAGCATGTTAGAGTGAGTGATCCTGAGAAAACTCTTATAGACGCTGTTTACTTTGATTACCCTCTTTTGCCTGATATGTTGCCAGGCCTCCTAGAAATGGCTGATAGAGACAAGCTATATAGTTACCTCGACGAGATGAAAAGGAAAAAGGTAAAAGGTTGGAGAAAAACAAGGAAAAGGATAGATGAAGTGCTGAAAACGTTCAAATACTAGGATCCTCAATTTTTAGCGCGCGCAAATCACGTTGCCAACCTCGTACACCGTCAGATCCAGCACCGCCATGAGAGCTAAGTAGTCGAGAAGCATATCCCTCAGCTTCAGCACGAGTGGGTAAAGCGCAGAGGCGTCGAGCAGGCACTCAACCATCAGTGCTCCCTCCTGGTTTCCTTGACAGCCCTAACCCACTCCTCAACCGCCATGTCGCAACCCTTCAGGGCTTCCTCGAGCAGCCCCCTGAACCTCTCCCTCTTCGCCCTCCTCACCTCCTCCTCAAGAGCTCTCTCAATAACACTCCTAACATCGACCCCAGCCTCAAAGCCTCCTCCTTAAGCTCCCTCTTAACCCTAACAGATAGACCTCGGTAGACGTAAAATGTATACAAAGCACTGGGTATATAAAGATGTGTATACAGAGACGCACAGCACGAGCTACTAATGTAGCGCGCGTCCCTCGATCACGAGGGGAATAGCGCTGAGCGGACTAGAGGAGAAAAGACAACAAGAAAGCAAAGGAGAGAGAAAGCATGGCATATATATGGAGAGCGATAGAAGTTGGAGTATAGATGACAAAAGACTAAACTTCCAATTTGGAACACAAATAGCATACACAATAGAGAATGGGAAATGAAGGAACCAGTTAAAAACGCCGTTTGCACTGGAATAACCTACGAGTTTTTGAGAAGTTGCGACGCACGCTACATGTCCTCTTAGGGGAGTTAATGTGGATACATTGATACTTACAGGCATCGCGCTAAGCTCTTAATAAATAAATAGAGCTTAAAATAAATAGAGGAGAGCTGAATGGCATCCTATATGGAAATTGCTCCAATATTTAAGCCAGAATTATTAAGGGATTTGCTTGAAATTTTGGGTGAACCATCAAGCATTAAATTCATCGTTAGCGGAAAGGAGATTTCAGAAGAGGCAATTAAAGTTGGAGAGCTAGAAGGCATAAAGCTTGAAGATAGATACGTTGGTGGTGCCCCAGTTCATTTGGAGGGTAAGGCTTCAATCGAGAAAATACTGGAGATTTATGAGAAACAGCATGAATATTTTAGGTTAACGGTTCTTGAGGGAGGAAGATTCGAGGAATTAAGACCACCTAGAATACAGATTGAAGAAATTCATTGGCGAAAATGGAAAAATGAAGTCAGCGGGGGCTACAGCATAAAGTTTGATGAATATGATTTGGAGATTGAAATAGATCCAAGAGAGGAGGAAATAATTAGCCAGCTCGTCAAATGCGCTAAGAAACACAGTATAAGAATAAAAATGAACCTGAGACAGGGATAAGTTGTGGAGAAGGGGTTAATTCACGGAGATCAGCATCAGTTCTGCTTATTAGAACTTCGACTTCAATGTGGGATATTAACGCGCGCGCCTACCCATAGGTCTCTGTGCACCATATACGAGGAAATACCTGTAGAAACTTCCGGAGACAGCTAGCTTGGAACCCGACACATGAACCTTGATATTTTCAGGCGCGAGTAACCTTTCTATTTGATTCCCGACTTCCTCCGCGTGACTTTCCGCCTCTTTTATCTCACCTTCAAAGGTAAAGTCCAGGTCCAGTAACAGCCTAGGAGAACTATAAGCTAGGCGCAAAGCAGCTCCACCTTGAAGGGTATACTTCTCGTACAAACCAGAACGAGTATTTCTCGAGATAACTTATTGCCTCTTCTTCTCAACGCTTTTAATAACTTTATTAAGCTTTGCCAGAGGGTGAGCCACGAAACATAGCCAAAGGTTTTTTCCGCGATCACTACGATTTTTTACCAAGAATGTGCGAAAGTTTAAGGGTAAGTTTTAGAGTTTTCTTTTGTGGTGGTTTCGCGTGGGGAGGCTTCGCGGTGTCGACCCCATTTTGGCTAGTTTGTTAATCGTCTTAATTGCGGTTGTAAGCGTCGTCTTAATTTATTTCTGGGTTTCTAGTCTTCAATCTCAGGTAGTTGTCGGCTCTAATCCTGTGCATTTGGGAGAGAAGGCTAAAGTAGAGGGCGTCCAAGTTTCAGGGCAAGAGCTGGTTCTATACGTTAGAAATATTGGGGACGCGGCTGTGAATGTTTCAGCCATATACATACACGACTCGAAAGGAAACCTAATTGCAAGCAACATCCTCTCCACGCCGGTAGCAGTTCAGCCCGGAGAAGTAAAAACGGTAGCCGTCAAGCTGCCAAGGATTAGCGGAACAGTAACAGTTAAGATAGCTACCGAGAGGGGTGTAGAGGCCTACTACACGTTCGAGGCAATAATCACCGCAGGAAAGGAGTGGTGGAACCCTGGCTGGAAGTACAGGGTGCCTGTAACAATAAGCAACACCCTGAATGCTAATACGCTTAGTGATTACCAGGTGCTTGTTACGCTTGATACTCAGACTTTGATTTCTCAGGGTAAGATGAGGGCTGACTGTGGTGATATACGCGTTACCGATGATGCCGGGAGCCAGCTTAGCTACTGGGTCGAGCCAAACACCTGCAACACGCCTACAACAAAGATATGGGTAAAGGTCCCAACAATACCGGGCAGCGGCACGACGACAATATACGTCTACTATGGAAACCTCACCGCTACGAGCCAAAGCAATGGTCTTGCAACTTTTGTTGACTTTGACGACTTCTCGACTAACACGCTCAGCAACTATGTACAGATAGACACTGGCTGGAGTATAAGCAATGGTGTCCTAGTGAGCCCGTCGAGCGGCCAGGGCTTCATATATAAGCCGGAAAACTTGCAGAGAGCCTACGCACTGAGGGCACGCATCTATATCTCAAACAGGTACTTTGGCGACTCCGGCGCGGGCTTCATATGGGGGACTCAAGGCGGAAGCGAACCCAGTGTGCGCGGCTACATTGCAAACTACTATTACACTTCGACGTATTCACATCTGAGAAGATATTATGCCAGTACGTGGGCTAACCTAGCGCCACTACCCACAGGGATTCCGACGGGCTGGCACATCATAGAGGTAAGGATTAACGCTACAACGATAGCTGTCGTGAGAAACGACGCTTATCTGGACGCAACAGCCCGTGACACATACTACTCTACGCTCTCAGGCATTGGATTCCGGCAAAAAGCGGCACGAACCCCGACTGTAGACTGGTGGGTACTAAGGAAATACAGCGACCCAGAGCCGACCGTCCTCCTAGGAAATGAAGAGCAGTACTAACTTCCTGGAGGCTAAACTATTCGTCAGCGCACGCGGTGGTCTATGTGGGTGCGACTAAAGCAAAACGAAGGTGGGTCATACTAGCAGGAGCAGTAATAGTAATGATGTTCATAGGCATTTATCAGTACTCCTGGTCACTGTTTGCTGCTGGCTTATGCTCACAGTTGAAATGGGAAGTGACGGCCATCCAATTGGCGTTCACGCTATATACTTTCGCTGCTACGCTTATACAGCCGTTCTCAGGATATCTTGCTGACGAGTTCGGTCCCCGAGTCATATCATTAGCTGCCGCCCTGTTGGTAGCGGGAGGATTCCTACTGTCCTCGACTATTACTTCTCCAGCCCAGCTCTACGTATACTACAGCGTAGGTTCAGTAGGGGTTGGTATCCTCTACGGGGTTTCAGCAGCTATCGCCGTGAAGTGGTTCCCAGACAGAAGGGGGCTAGCAACCGGCCTCGTTACATTCGGCTTTGGTGCTGGGACTGCTCTTTTCAACCTGCAATTCCAGCAATGGATTTCGACCTACGGGGTGAAAGCAGCCTTCCTCCGTGTAGGGCTGCTAATGCTGATATTCATTGTACCACTTGCGTTCTTCTACGAGTACCCGGAGTTCGCAACGGCGCAACAACCGAAAGCAGGCGGGAAAGGGGGGCAAGGAAGGGGGGAGGGGAGAGCAGCTGATGCTGCCGACTGGAAATGGTATGAAATGCTTAAGACCTACCAGTGGTGGCTCATATATACTTCCTTCGCGGTTGTAGCCTCCGTCGCGCTGCTTTTCGGTGCACAGGTTAGTCTAATGGCTAAAGAAAACGATATACCCGCTGATGTTCTGAGCTTTGTCCTGGTAGCCTATCCGCTTGCCAACGGCTTCGGCAGAATCATAGGTGGGTGGATTTCCGACGTAATAAAGAGCAGGCAAGTGACCGGGATGCTGTTCTACGCACTGGCAGGGATCTCCATGCTGGCTCTCAGCTTAACAGCGTCGAACCCGAGCATGTTTGCAGCCTTCGTCATTCTCTCAATGTTCTTCGCGGGATACGTATTCGCCTTCAACCCAAGCGTGATTGGAGACTTCTATGGGCCTAGGCATTCTACGACGAACTACGGCGTAACCTACACAGCCAAGGCGTGGGGAGGACTGGTAAGTGGCTACGTAACAGCATGGCTGCTCGTGACCTTTGGCAGCTACACATGTTCAATAATGGGGCTGGGAGCCGGATCCCTCATCGCCGCCATCCTCGTTTCCCCGTGGATCCTCAAAAAGCCCGAGAAAGCAGAGAGAGGCACTTAACGTGTGCAAAAAATCCTGTAGCGCGTGCTTCTTCATCGTGACCCGTTTGCTTCTCACATGTAAATTCCCCACTTGGAAAAATGTTCAAAAACAGAAATACATCATTATTAAGAGAATGGTAGAATTAAAAATAGAGATTCCGGAGGATCTTGCTGAAGAGCTGAGTCAGATTCCCAAGGAAGAATTGCAACTTATTTTTTCCAGGTTATTAAAAGGGGAACTAGAAAAAATTAGACAAGTACAGTCTATTGTAGCCAGGTCAAAAATGACAAAGAGACATGCCAAAAAACTAGCAGAGGAAGTCGATTTAGCCCCCTTGCTAAAAGATATGAAAACTATTGAGAAAACATCAACATGTTAATTTTAGTTGAGTACAATGTGATATCTTTCTTTTCTAGTTATGTGGGTATCTCTTGCAAGAAGACTTATGCATGCTTTTGAAACTTCTTGTTCGTTTATACCATGGGACGAAAAGTATATATGTAGCTATTTCTACATAATCACATGTCTAAATACACGACGATAAGGGTTTCCCTCGAGGACAAACAGAGGCTTGAACGCCTAGCCAAGCTAGCAGGCAAAAAGAGCATTGCTGAGGCTTTGAGGTTTGCACTAACAATTGCAGAGAAAGAGCTTGAACACTCAAAGACCATCCCCAGCAAGGTCTTTTCGTCACTTGCTTATGCCAGAGACATAGGCGAAACAAATGCCGAGAAAGTAGACGAATACATCTATGGTGCAGAAAAGTGACAGCTCTCATAGACACAGGTGTCTTCTTCGCTTTTTACAGCCTCCGAGATGAACACCATCTCGATTCACTTGCGCTTATAGTTCACCTCCTAGAAGACAAGTGGGGCCAGGGATACGTGACAAACCACATACTGGACGAGACCCTCACTATCCTCAAGTACAGGGTCTCGGAGGAAACAGCGAAAGCCTTCATCGAGTCGGTAATAGATACCGGAGCAGTCAAAGTACTATACCTAGAAGAAGAATTGGAAAAACAAGCATTAGCCTTATTCAAAGAAAATATACGCAGAAAAGGCTTCAGCTACACAGACGCGAACACAATCATGGCAATGAAACAATACAAGCTAGGCTTCCTGCTGTCCTTCGACCAGCGGACCTTCCAGGGGCTAGTCCCAAGGATCATAGGACCAAACTATTGGGTCTCTTTATCAGAGGAAGAACAAGACAGGATACTAAAGCTCGCACGAAACTACGTACCCCGACTAAATTGAAATGCTTATCGGGAGAAAAGTGCACTATGGAAGGAAATAGAAAATACAAGTGGATAAGCATCTTCCTTCAATGAGATATCTTAGACAAACTTCTAACTTTCTCAAGCGCGCGCTTGTGGCATCATGACTTAATTTCAATAACCATTATAAGCGCCTATTTAAAAAATACACTGGGAGGAAATCCGGGAAAGTGCAATGAAGAGATTCAGATACAAAAAGGGCTCTCCTCAGAATTTGGAGAGGGAGGCCAACGAAAAATGGGTCGAGTCATTGGAGAACGAAAACTCCGAGTCCAAAAGGAATCCCGTAGAGGCAATAGATGGTATCCTCGCGAACCTAGATATAGACCCAGTAGAGTTGCAACATAAAACGAGGGAGCTCTGGGCCTCTAAGGTAACCAGAGATTTACCCGGTTAACACGAAGCGCGCGGCGCGCGCTATCCACGCTAAGCAGCTATACGCACCAAGAACACTTTTCAGCAAATTCCCTATCTGCACTCCCTATCCTCGCGTATAAGAGCTGCGACCTCCTCATCACTTATGTGGCCTAGCCTAGCGCTCAGCTTCTTCGCTTTCTCCTCGAGCTCTTCCAATGCATGCTTCTTCTCATCTTCCCCGAAGGTCCTCCTACTCACGAATGCCGTCTTGATACCCAACCGCTCCAGCATCCCCCTCAGACGCCTAGGAATCTCCCCAAAGCGATTCTCATACCCCATGAAACTCGTCTAGACATAGTTAAAGCAATATATACGCTTAACCTAGTACCATTTTACCATACAGCTTCAAGTATTTCGGAACAGGTGGATACTTTAAGACAGCGCGCGCTGTCCTTCCCTGAGTCGTCACACCGGTAATAATCTCCTAGATCACATACATGTCTCCCTCTTTTCACAACACAGTCTGAAGCTCCATTCTTACTCCATTAAACACATATCGCCCGGATTATTCAAAGTTCTAGTGTTAGCGTGCGCTATCTACCTAGTGATCTTAAGCAGGAATCTCTAAGCTGGTGCGGAGCTTTGCTGAAAACCTCTACTTAAAGCTGAGAGCACGATTAATGCGAGGAGGATTGTAGATCCAGAATTCTCCTTATATCCGCAGGCCTTCTTGCCAGCTTAACACCCATTTTCTCCGCTATTTCAGCTACTTTCTTCGGGATAACCCCGGATCTGGAGTAAACTATCAGGAGACCAGGTTTTCTACCCCAATCATCCATTACAGCACCAACTCCGCTCTTTACCTGCCTTGTATCCTCTGCCTTCGGCTTTATAGTTATCTCAATAGATGCAAGAACCTCCTTCCCCTCAACAAGCAGATCAGCTCCTGCTCCATCCCACATGAAAACCTCATACTCCGGAGCATGCCTTCTAAACCATTCCTGCAGCATGAGCCCTGTCCTCAGCTCGACATCCCTTCCTCTAAGCCTTCCCGTCTCTCCAAGGAGCTTGTCAACATTTTCAGTGAGCCTGGCTATGTTCTCGGTATTCTTATCCACCTTCTCAGCTAGCTTAGCTATGTTCTCGGTGTTCCTGTTCACTTTTTCTGTCAGGCTGGCTATGTTCTCTGTGTTTTTATCCACCTTCTCAGTTAAACTGGCCATGCTTTCCTCTATTTTAGCTATTAAATCAAAGAGAGGTCTGAAAATTTCTTCAAATGCTATCCTTGCTGCCTTTTCATGCTCTCCTTTCCTGATCGCATCGAGCACTATATCCTCAACCTTTTTCAACTTCTCCTCCACATTTAAATTGTGCCTTACTTTTTAAAGTCTCTGCTAGAGAAATCTATATATTAAAATATTAAAAAGTTGCTCTGCCCAAGCTACAGGAGGTTAGCTCTTCTTCGAAATAAAGAGCTGAGCAAACGCGCTAGAAAAATGAGCTCCATAAACATAAACTGACCAGAATACATACGTGTAGCCATCAAGCAAAGGATGCAACTTGAAGAAAGAAAACAAGCAGCCAAAAAAAACTCCCAGAAGAACTAAAAAAGGAAAACACGCAGTCCCCAAAGGATTCATAAATGAGACAATAAGGGGAACAAGAAAAACGTTGACAGTTTACGTTTTCGATGCCTCCGTTGCTATGCGTGCTTGGGAAACATCCTAAAACTTTGAAAAAGGGGGTTATCCGTTCCTATTCTCTATGTATCCTTCTAGAAGAGACTTCAGAGCTTCTAAGTAGGCGAATCCCTCCTTGACTGTCGGCTCGAAATAGCTCCACTCTCCCCAGTCATTCCAAGTGTCAATCTTCAAAATAGGCAACCTTGGATCCAGGTGCCTCAAGGCTATCTCCAGCCTTTTCTTGAACAGGTCTGCTCCACGGGGGAGAGGAACCTGCGGGCCACCCCACGAGTAAGAGTTATCGAAACCTGGCGCAACAGTTACAATGAAGCCCTTCCCCCAATCCTTCGTGAACCGATACCATGCATCTAGCTGTTTGGCATAGTAGAACTCATATTTATTCACATACTCCTCCGTGTTCAGACCCACGGGGTGCAAACCTATCCACCCAGTAAATGCATCGACAATCCTCAAACCTTCCCCACGATACTTCTTTAAAACGAACTGAAAATATTCATCTGAGGGCATTGTGGGAATCCTAGGGAGCCAATCAGCAATAATGTATACCTTACCTCCAAACATTGCTTTAACAGCCCTATAGGTTCCTGCCTGATTAAAGAAAGCACCCTCATCCCAAATATATAACACAGGCTTGCCATCAATTCTCAAATAATTTTCATTCTCAGCGAACTTCATCAACATCTGAACAAACCAAGTAAAAGTTTCATTATTCCTTGGAAGACTCAGGTCTATAGCCCACTCGGGGATATCTCCACCCTGCTTGCCATACGTGAAATGCCTGACTGATGGACCCATGAGCCAAGCAACCTTAACCTGACCCGTTGAAAGCAGCGCCCTGCAAATAGTAAAAACCTTCACCATAATGCTGGGCCACCAATGATTCTGAGAGTCTAGCAGGAACACGTTTACACCATATCCAGTAGCCCAGTCAACATGCTTCATCAACACAATATCACTAATAGTATCGTACCTTCCCAGCAATGGGTCATCGTCCTTACGAGGAATAGAAGACATATCAAAAGGCAAATACACAGCCATAACAATTACTCCCTTATCAAAGAGCACCTTCCCAAAATTCTCATACTGCCTAATATAAGGCAAATCCAACTCTGCTCTGCGCTCGTTCCCAGCTGAATCTCTGACCAGAGCAACTATTTTGTATTCCCTCCCACCAACAATATCCTTTATAGGAACAGAAAATTTCTCCTCTAGGCTGTCGAATTTCCCGTCTATGGGTGTTAGGTTGTATACTCTTTCTTTGTCTGGTGGGAAGACTTTTGGGTAGTCTTCTGGCCTCATCCCGTACTTTTCGACCATGTAGTAGTACTCTACAGGTATGAATCGGAGCTCCGCGTACATTATTGGTGTCTTGTCGTCCCTAGCTGTGAAAGTCACGTTTATGTCGTATATCTTGTCAAGCACGACCCTCGTGGGTGTCCAGTTTAGCCCGACTATTTCTAGGCGTGCGGGGTTCACGAACTTGGCTTCGAAG